>ENA-UZWR01000516-UZWR01000516.1-metagenome-genome-assembly--contig:-Day-1-25m-contig-516_pt1 | contig 59167 bp, 84 predicted proteins | sample MGYA00260337_ERZ794897 | MGnify/ENA metagenome assembly ERZ794897 | reverse complement strand
TTATATTTTCTAAGTGCATCTTGAACATCATTATGTTTGGACATACCAGGAAAGAACTTCTCAATAGCCTTTACAGCACCAGTCATATTACCCTTCATCTTTTTAGCTATCTTGATTGCTTTATCAACTTTTACCTTTGGGAACAATGAACTAAGAAACTCACCCTTTTTCTCATTTGTAAAGGATTCATTTTTTATTAGGTTTAAAAATAAATCATCAAATGTTACCCAATCAATTCCACCATCGTCATCATCTTCAAATTCCCAATTTGGTATTCCACGAGTCTTGTGGTATTTAATAACAAGTTTTTCTAAGTCACGAGCTTTAGGATAGCGAGTATTCATAACTGCAGATAATATTTTATTACCATCTCTATGTTTAAGTAAGAAATTACCTACTGCTTCATTCTCGTCATTAGCATATCCAATCGTTTCATTCATTTCATTTTCCTTAGATTTTGTCTATTAATTCTTTGGTCTAACAACAACATGAAGTTTAAATTTCTTACCTTTGAACTTCTTTTCGGATTTATCAAATTCACCAGTTTTAATAACAGACTCATCACCATGAGTTTTAGTTGGATTAATGGTTAGTAAATATCTCCAACCATCCTTTTGATGTTCATTAAACTCTCTGTTGGATACATACCATTCAAACCCAGAAATTTTCTCGAACTCTTTTTCTAATCTTTTCTCTTCTTTTGGATTAACTCTCATGTCTCCAAGTTTAGTTTTTACTACTTGTTGTGGGTTCTTAACTGGTACAAGTTTAACACCTGCCGCAACTCCACCATATTCACCCCACTTAGCTTTACTATCAATGACAAAATCTAATTTCATTGAAGTTTCACCTTCCAATGGCCCGAAGCCTTCAGTTAGTGAGTCTTTTCCAAATAGTCTTTTATAATTTTCTTTTAAAAAATTATTATTCATTTCAGTTTCCTTAGATTTTATCCATCAATCGTTTGATTTGTTTTAACAACTTGTGAGTACCTTGAGCATTCTGAAATACACCATAGTCTTCACCAATCTTTACTAATTCATCAAATTGGTCTCTTAAATCATACTTCATATTTCTCCAAATCTTACTATCAACATCAGTTGATTTGAGAACTTTGATATTTGACTCAACAATAGTTTCTTCATCAATTGTTTCATCTTGTTGATGATTGTCGGCTATAGACTTTAACGTAGGTAGTTTGTCACCGAATTGTCTATTATTAAATCCAGGTGAACCCTCTTCTAATATTTTTTTCATTTTAATCATTATTGTCTCCTAACAATCACAACATTTACATTCACAAGAGTTTCCACACTTGCATTTTTCACATCCACACATATTATTTCTCCTAATATATTTTTTAATTTTATCATCTTAATCATCAAATTGTATGTGTTCTTCAGACGCTTGTTGTAAAGCCTTTAGAATTTTATTAGGTTGTTTCAAATTACCTACTATACCCATAGACTTACTACCTTTAGGTGATATTTCTACATCACCTTTTTTAGTCATTTTAAGAAACCACCAATCTCTAAATTTTCCCTTCTTACTATTACGTGCTACTTGATACTTAATAGCATAATAAGTAGGATGGGGAAACATTTCTTCTGACGCAGTCTCAACATGCCCACTACCCGAACTACGAAATTTTTTCCAAATCTTATCTAAAGTTTTGTGAATTTCTGCCTTAACGTCTTTAGGTACACCTGTACCTGACTTTTCTCTAAGGTTGTATTCCCTTGATAAACCCTCGTCCAATAAATCTTTTAGTTTAATCATCGGCGTGCTCCAATAGTTTTACGTCATCTTCGGCGTTGTTAAACCAAAAGTCAATGACCTTTGCAAATGAACCAACGAATCCACCTAACATTAGTAGTAAAATCTCTTTCCAACCACCAGTAACATCTTTACCTTGACTCATAAAATAAATCATAAGTGCTAATATAGTAGCGAATAGAGCAACAACAACGATACTGATGTACCACTTCTTGTCTTGTCTAAATTTTATTATGTTTACCAATTCCGTATTTATAGCGTGTTTTTGGTCTTGTATATGATAATCTGATTGATTCTCAGATACTTGTTTCGTAACTTTCTTATCCACCTAACATCTCCCATACTTTATCTATAATTAATGCAACAAACCCAACACCTACAATTCCTCTCCACTTACTTGTGTTATCTCTGAATTGTGTATTGAGTTTGGTTTCTGCCCATAAGCCTTCGTGTGGGTTAAAAAGATTTTCTTTTAAGAATCTTAATGATTCTTCTGTCTTACCATGAGCCATTGACATATCATATTTTAATTCTTCGACAGACTTCGTTATGTTGTCTATCTTGTTATGTATAATGTCAAACTCTTTTCTATCGGATTGGTTCATGTGTTTTCCCACCATGTTTTAGCAATTATGTAAAATAGAAGTATCCCAACCATCCAAAATATCCATTCCATTATGTAATGTGGTACTTCCAAGTAGTTTCTCCTTTACTCTTATATAAATATTAGTTAGAGAAACTTTCCGATATATTTACTTGTTCTTTTGTGGTGGTTTTTTCTTATAATTACGTCTTTTGTATGGACGTTTCTTAGGTTTTGTTAACCTAAATATTTCTTCTTTCAACATTTGTCGTTGAACACGTAAATCTGATATTTCTCTATGTAAATCTTCATTTCTACCCGCAGTTAATGCACCAATTATACCAGTCATTGATATTCCACCAATAACAACACCTACATAAATCCAACCTATAGTTGATAATGCTTCATACCACATTATTTTCTCCTTTGTTTTTTTCGTTTGTTAGTCTTTTTTCTTCGACTAACCTTAACTCTTCGTTCATCTCCACTTCGTTGTTCACCAAGTATCCACTTTGTAACTTTGTCAATTACGTCTAAGAATTTATTCATCTTCTTTTTCCTTTTTTTTTAATTCAACCACAACATCAGAATCTAATTCTAATGATTCATCTTCTAATAGAATACTATCTTGGTGAACTTGTATCACCATTCCTTCCATTTCTGGTTGTGGATTTTCTTCATAGTCCATTCTCATTTGAATAGCTTCAGCCTCCATCTCGGTGGCTAATCTTTGTAACTCTTTTTTCTCGTCTTTAGTTAGACCATCTATTTCAATTTTTTTACTCATACTTTTCTTATTTGGCATTATAACCACCTTTTAACTCATCATCTACTATATCTTTATCTTCTTTCCACCATTCTATACCATAAGTTTGCGAAGATGGTTTTCTTTCAAACGCGTGTTTATTCAAGTCATACTCTTTTTTGGACATGACTTTCCATAAATCATCAAAATTATCTTCATCTATTCTTTTAATACCTATGAAATAGGTTCGTGCACCACTAATACCTATTCCATCTTCAAGTTCAGTTGTAGATACTACATCAAAACTTTTATCTACCAAAACATACTTCATCTTGTATCTCCTAATCTAAAACAACGTGTACTTCTCCCTCGGTAAGACTATTACTATAATCTCTATATGTATAACTTATTGTCATAGTGTCTCCAATCATAGTCTGGACTGGTGCTATCATATTATTCACCTCTCCATCTGAATTACTATAACTACAACAATTTGTCGTTGGTACTTCAGAACCATTGAACCAAGTAACATAGGTTGTATCGTAACTTACATATTCTAAGTCATCCGTTAATCCGAACTCTACGACATAACCAAGTGTGTCACCTATGTACCAAAAGTGTGAACTATACCAATTAAATCTTATTAATTCTACTGGTTCATCATCGGTGTAAACACTACCACTTATTCTATGTAGTGTTTGCCAAGTTTCTCTACTCATTTCTAAATGGTAGTAACCATTTTCATCCAATGGTAACCTTACATCAATATCAAAAAACAATTCATCATAGTTTATTCCAACACGAGTATCAGAACAACCTATAATAAATAATAAACTACCTACTACTATGTTTTTTATTAAAACCTTTATTTCGTTTATCTTCACGTTTTGTTTTAGCCTCCTTCCAAGACTTTTTTGGTTTCTTTGTTTTCATGGATTTATTGTTCTCTTCGAACGCTTCCTCTTCCATGTGTTCCCAGTCATGCCAATTGTTATTCACCTTTTTCTCCATCGTAAGTTACGAAATAAAATCATAAATGTCAAGTATTATTTTTCTGTATGTGTAGTTTTTCAATAACATCAAAAAATTTGGTAAGAGTTAGTTCTGAACCCATATCAGTTACAATCTTACTATCAGAGAGTAACTCTGGGTTATTGTGTATAATTTTGTGTAACGCTTCAAACCCGTGTGACGGATAAAATTTACCAAAACTTTCTTCCCCTAAAACGTTTGATTCGGATATCAAATCCTTATTAGTATCACCTTTCAATAATAAATAGTAAACCAAAACTCATTCCACGTAATATTTTTTTATAAATTCAATCAAATCTTTTTTCGGTTTCCAACCAAGTACATCTTTAGCTAAAGTATCAACACAAAGTGTTTCCAACATTTCCCCTGGTCTTCTATCAATATATTCTCTTGGATAGTCCTCACCAAATGCATCAGCTACTTCATTGATAGAATAATTGTGTCCAGTACCAAGTTCAAACAATTGACCAGTAATGTGACCAGTACTTTCACCATTTTCTCTACTAAAAGTTATTCCTTCTGCACATTTTACCAAACCATCCACAATATCATCTATGTGAGTAAAGTCTCGTCTTTGTTCACCTTCCCAAGTTATTGTTAGTGGTTCACCATTCTTATATTGTCTTTCAAATATACCAACAACTGTACAATATTTACCTTCGGTTAATTGATGTTTTCCATACACATTATAAAATCTACATATGGTTGTAGGTAAATCCCACACTTCATTATATAACTTCATCAACTCCTCACCTTGCCATTTTGTAAATGTATATGGATTACAATACTTATCGCCATGAGATGATGATGAACCAGCATAAATTACTGGTGTATTATCTTTTCTAGCCCATTCTAAAACCTTTTGTGTACCAACAGTATTTGTATCGAATGTTTCTGTCGGTTCATCGAATGATGGTTGTATCCTGGCTAGAGCGGCTAAATGAAATACAACATCTGGTTTTTCCATAAAAAAATCAAAGTCATCACACGTTCTTATATCAGTATCAAAATATTGACATCCATCAACGTGATTACGTTTAAACCCAGTACTATAGTTATCTACCGAAACAACTTCATGTCCATCATTCAATAATCTCTGTATTAGATTCGCTCCTACAAATCCCGCTCCTCCTGTTACTAATGTTCGCATATTATTAATTCCTTCTCATATGTTTTTAATGACTTAATTTCTAATTTAAATATTTCAAGTTCCATCTCACCGACTTCACCACTATCTTTAAGTATCTTCGATAAATTCACTAATACTTGAAAATAGTTATTATTCAACAGACTACAATCAAACTTTACTACCACGTCATTTTTTGGCTTAAAATGGTCTGTATGTATTTTTTTACTCAAATTATAAGTAGTATTTGGTTGTTCTCTTTCTATATAATTGTTCACTCCAAATCCTTTATGTCCAACAAAATCCCCATAGATATCTGAACACCAAGGTTCTAATTGTGTCAATAATTCAGTAGAACAATTTTCAACTACAAAACCTATATCATATTTTGGTGTAACAATCGGTAACATATATTCATCGTGTTGTACCATTGTTCCCCACTTACGAATAAAGTTTCTCATATTTTTTTGATTGGTCATTTGCCATTCTGGTGAATCCTTACCAACATCACCACCCGCGTGTTTATTGTATCTACTACCACGACTTGTAAAGTGATACACAAAAGACAACCAAGATTGTATTAAGTCATAACCCTTCAATGAAAATCTATTGAACAAATCTGAATCTTCTCTTGATTGTGGAGCAAATAATTCATCATGTCCACCTACAACTAAATAATCTTCTTTGTACATACACCAAGGAGCAAATATACCATTTGTTCTATCATGACCACTATCTCTCGGCCCGTATCTAGCCATTAGTTCTTTAACTTTGTCTTGGAACTTCTCATTATTAAAATCTTCTGGTTCTACACCACAATCTAATATAAATTTCTCAGGCCCTTCTGGATGTAATGGTGGTTCTATTCTTGTAGCACAAACTACCTTACCCCTTTCCAACTCTTTAAGAATATTCACATCTAAGTCTACACCAGCTACCATATCAGCATGAAACGCAAATATGATGTCTGTTGATGCCATTTCAATCCCCTTATCAAACATTCCAACGATACCAACTCTCTCTGGTCCAGGATTTGTATAGACGTGAAGATTTTCATCATCCAATGTTTCTAACCACTCATATGTACCATCTACACTTGCATCATTTAGTACAAGTATGTGGTGGTCATTACCTAAATCTTTAATAGACTTGTAACATAACTTTAATAGCTCAAGATTATTTCTACTTGGTATAACAAATGTTATTTGTTTCATAACGACTCCAATATCTCCATCATTTTTTTAACAAAAGCTTCTTCCGAATAATGTTTCTCATATAGTCTTCTTGTATCACGAGAACATTTTTCATAAAATGTTACATCATTAACAAGTCTATTGGCTAATTCGCGAGCTTTATCTACGTGTCCATCTTTAACAGTAGTCTCTGGGTGCAATATAGCTTGTGTATTTAAACTTTCATAACCTATACAGGGTATTCCATGAAACGATAAATTCAGGTTAAATGTTCCTGCGGCCGCCGTTCCCAATTGAACTCCAGCGTAAAATTTACTTATCACGTGTATCCATTGATACCACTGCATCCATTCCAAATGATTAATGTGTAATCCTTTCTCTTCTGGTTTCATTCTACCAGTAGTTGGAGCATAAACTGGTAGTCCAAATTGGTCTGCTACAACATAAGAATCAAATCCCCTATAAATACTAACAAAGTTACCACCAATAATTACACCTTCTTTATTTCCACCACCACACGGTAGTACTGAATCATTACCACCCAAATTATCAGTAATCATTAAACTTGGTAGTAATTCACATCTCTTGTTAGTCATCCCACGATAGTAATTTAAATCATCATCATTGTGACATAATATTAAATCTGCTTCCATCAAATTATTATAATACCAAACTTGTTCGTCTATGAAGTCATCCTGCCAATACCAATAAGTACTTTCTTGCATCACACATACTTTTTTACAAACTTGTTTTATTGATTTAATAAGGTCAATTTTAATTAAATGTCTTTTATATTTTGGTATTATAACAATACCAACATCATAACCGCCTGATGGTATGTTGTTTAAAGAAATAGAACCATGACTATCATCTCTACCAGCCCCTGGTTCAAGATACTTCAATGGATGATGATACGCGTTTAACGCACAAACCCAAGCTACATCCGTTCTCATATTTGGGTGATTTCTTGGTACACCACCTTCGTAACCCGCTTCTGTAAAAAATCCTATTTTCATTTCTGACTATCTCCTTTTGTAACTCTATACGAATCTGAATCTTCGTGATGAGTTGATACTTCAAATATTCTACCATTAGATAACGCTTCTAATTGGTGTGGTTGTCCTGGTCGTTGTCTTACTACATCACCCTCTACTAATTTTTCTTCGTTTATATCAGCAGTTTCTGTATCTATCCATCTATATAAAAACTCTCCATACTCTACATACCAAGTTTCATCTTTAATCATATGATAATGCATTGAGAACTTACAACCTTGATTAAAGATAAGAACCTTACCACAATACATTTCATTATTCTCTATGATAATTTCTTCTCCCCAACCTTTAGGAACACAACATCCATTTGTTACTTGTGGTTTTACCATGGCAATTCCTTACCCCAATCGGCACACATCCAACTTGTTATTATATATTTTTTATTGGATAGTGGTTTGTTAGCTCTATGAACCCAAGGCCACCCAGCAGGCCACACAACTGATGTTCCAGCTTTAGGTTTAATTTCAATATCTGAATATGGGAAGCAAGTCTCACCACCCTCATCAACATCATTCAGATAAAACATAGTAACAAATAGTCTATCACAACTACCCTTTGAATATGGTTGTTCGGTATGAAAGGCATTATAGTGTCCTTTATTCTTTTCATACGAATTTAATTTCCATAACGGCCAAAATACTTCACCATAACTCAATACACTATCTGGTTCAAACTTATCATGGTAACCAAATTTTCCAAGTAAATCCAATACATTGTCCAACGATACATCTTCAAAAGTTTTACACCAATCATCAAATTTTTCTATTTGTTGATTACTAATTGTCATTTCATTTGTATTTTTAACATAATCAAAAAATTCTCTATTTTGTTCACCATCTGGTTTACTCAAACTAAACCCTCTATAATGTAAATCTTTATTTTTCTCAAACTCTTCAATAATTTCATTACACATACGTTTTGGTAACGAATTTTCATAAACTCCAATAGTATCTTTAAAATATTCTAATTTAACCATAAAGTCTTTCAACTTTAAATTGTTCTACATAACCAACACCAACTTTTGAACATAAATAATTTGTGTGAAAATCCTTGATACTTTTCTCTTGGAAATACAACTTATCTTTTTGAGACTCAAAGTTTTCTGTCAATACCCTAATTTTTTCATCTAATAACAACTCATCAACTTCTACATAAAAATTAGGAATCCACTCTTCTAATGTTGATGGTGTTCTATAAGTTACGAGTCCAGCGTTTAATCCTCTCAATAAAGCGTAAGATATATTATTAACCATTCTATGTTCAAAGTGTGAGTCTCTCTTTGGTAACGATAATATAGCATCATAGTGTACGACATTATAATTTGTCTCAATGTAGTTTACCCAATAGTCTTCTGGTTTATCTTTCAAATGACCACAATCTGCAAACTGACCTTTAACATTACTGAACTTATCCCAAATATTTTCACACTCTTTAAGTCTACTATTTCCAGAAGAACCATCGAAATCACCACCATTTGATAAAACAACTACATCAAAAAATGTATCACCATGTTGTATCCACGAACCCAACATACCATATTCGGCATCATCTGGATGTGCAGATAAACATAGTACTCTATCACAATTTAAGAATTTGTGTTTCATATCACCATCTCTTCGTAATACCTTAATATAGTGTATTCCTTTGGAGTATCTATTGAAATCTCTTTACCTAAGTACATATCTAATAGTAGACTTGGGAAGTTAACACCAGCATGTGTAGCGAATATTGTAGACCCGCCGAATCTCGGATTAATCTCTATAAACTTTGGATTACCAGTTTCATCTTCTTTCATCTGAAGACAGATAGGGCCTTTGAGATTTAAAAATTTACACATATCCTCACACTCGGCTATAATTTGTTTGTTCAACTCTATCACACCCTTGGTTGATATTCCAGCTTTCACTTCTAAACGTTTCCTTGGTATAACTGATAATGGATTACCATCCATATCACATAACGCATCTATAGTCCATTCAGTACCTGGTAGATTATCTTGAAATAGATATGGTTGGTCATCAGGAACATCCTTTTCATTCTTTACTAATTTAGCTCCAACACTACCCTTACCATGAACTGGTTTCATAAATACTATACGATTACTATTTGGATATGTATCATAAGTTTCTGGTAATGGAAAATTATCTTTACAAGTTTCATAGAACAATAACTTATCAACACACTTCTGAATGGATTTGTAATCCGACATCATTAATGTTACACCCATATCTTTAAACGTATCTTTATTTTCAGACCACCAAAGTAAATCGTGGCCACCAGTTGGGAAGACAACATCTATTTTTTCTTTCTTTAAAATATTAAACATTACCTCTACAAAGTTAATATCATATATCGTAGGTATTGTATAATTCCTATCTGCTAAATATAGTCCAGTTGATAATGGATTAGCATCACACGCTATAACTGTAACATCATCTCTATTTTTTAAAGACTTCAAAACACCAACTGCGGCTGCCCCACCAGCATCTGTTATTAATATATTAGTCATTATATTCTCACTATATCGTAAATTTCTGTTAATTCTTTTATTCTGATTGTTGGTTCTATATGTTGATTATATGTAGCATCCATTAAGATATAATTCTTATCGTCACCACGACCTTCTTTCCAAGCTTCCCAATTTGATGGTGAGTCATCTATCAACCAATCAACATCAACTTTCCATTTTTCTCTACCACGTTCAAATACAACTCGTTTAAAATTGTAACCTTGTAGTCCTAACCACTTTAAAGTGTAGTGAAACGCGTGTTTCTTTTGAGAAGTCACTGCCCAAAATTCAACCAAATCTTCGTGTTGATTAGCAAAATCCAATAATTCTGTTATCTGTAATTCTGAACCAGGTATCTTACTACCATTACCCATAATTTCATCAACATTGGTATCCCAATAGATAGATTGTAATTTCTCTTTACTACAATTAAAACATTTTTCAAGTCTCCAATCATCTATCACATCTTGACCAGGTATTAAATATTGTGGATAATCTCTCATAACCACATGCATTAAATCATTAGCGAAATCTCTTAAAACCCCATCTACATCAACACCAATTATTATTTTGTCTGACATATTACTCCTTCATAATCTGTAAATACTAAGTCCTTTTGACCATCTGTTTTTATAACATCACCTTTTTCGTGACCTATATAAGCTACAATATCCATATGACCCAACCACACCATTTCTTCAACAGCTTGATTAACTCCATTATTCTCTTTACCAAAATCATCAAAAATTAGAAATTTATTTTTCTTTGGTAACTTTAATGCATTTTGTATGTCCATTTTTACAGCATCATAAACGTGACCCGCATCAATTAAACATACAGATACTTTTCTCCAATCCCAATGTGGCCATCCTTGTGGTCTATAAGAGTTCATCACAAGATATTGTATATTATCTATACCAACACAGAAATAATTCTCATCTATTGGATTTTTATTAATGGTAATAACATTATTAAATAAATGACTTAGAACATAAGTTGTATGACCCATGTGTGTACCAATCTCTAACGCTGTTTCATCACCATACTTTTCATCAGAAAAGAACTCAATCAAATCTGTCTTAAATTTATGTGAAGTAGTAGTTCTCCATTCTGATTTATCTGGTATACCAGCTAACAATACTTCATTATCAAATTCTCTAATCATCAAAAACATCTCCCCAATTATAAGACTTTACTTGTTTATCCCAATTGTAACAATTATGTTCTGAGTATTGATTAGCTTTAACATACCAATCATTACTTCTTCTTTTTAAATTCATCGTTTGTCCAGATTCACCACTTACGTACATTCTTTTCTTTGGATGGTTTCTATTATGTACAATCAAAATATTTTTTACTATAAATTGTGGAATGGTATTACCAAACATTTTTTGCATTGACAACATAAAAGAAGTGTCTTCGTGTACAAAGAAAACAGACCTTGGAATATTAGCTCCAGACCTAACCACTTCAGATGAAAATACAAGACCACAACCATTGAACTTAAATCTATCAAAAACTTGAACATCCAACTCTGTTACCTTGTCGTTAAATTTATTCATTTCATCTATGTTCATTGTATATTTTAAACTCCACCAATTATCATAATCATTCTCTATAAATGGTTTGTCTGTAAACTCATTGTGTTCTATTACTTTCCAAGAATCATCCCACATTTTACAAATACCAAATGTAAGAACATACTTTGGTGTCTTTTCTTTAGCTTGATGATGTATACCATCCAACACCATAAAAGTTTGTCTTGGGATTAACGAATCAGTTTCGCCCCACATTAGAACGTCAACCACATCACAATACTTATTGTTGAAATCCCTACGATAATCCGCTATAGTGTATATTTTATCATATGTAAATTTAACATTAAAAAACATATTATCCAAGAGCTTTTTTAATTTATTTTCTATCTCTTTCAATTTTTTATCGTCTTCACATTTTTCTAAGTCTTGATTCATATTGACGTAAAAGTCAACAATAACATTCTCTGGGTTTTCTAATTGTTCTAAAGCATTATTTACACTTTCGACATACTCTTCTAAAATGTCTACCTCATACCATTGAACTAAACAACCTATTGCATATGAATATTTTAAAATCATAATACTGATAACCCTGGGAATCTCGAATCAACTATATCATACGACAATTCATCTTTAAGTGGATACATTCCATTCTTATTATACTCAACCATCCAATCTACTTTATCACGTTCTTGTGTACCACCCTCAAAAAAAATCGGACCAGTTTTAATAGATTTATTTTGTGTGAGTCTATCATATAACTTTTTTATAACATCACCATTATTTGAAATATCTATATGCATTAAATCAAAGTCTTCCATACTATTTAACCACCTATCAAAACTCATCAGTTTCAACTGAACATAATCTTGAACTTCATACTTATTCAAATTATTCCAAACTTTTGTCATTGAACAATTTCTATATTCATACTCATCAAATAAATCATGAGCATAAACTTTGGCACTTCGGTCACCCAAATCCTTTAGAGCTTGAGCCATACAAATAGTTGAGTAACCTTCCAATACACCAATTTCAATAATTTTCTTTGGTTTCAACTTCATAACAATATCATATAGAGTCTGACCTATATTGTTTTCACTATATGATGAATAAACTTTTGGTTCTTTATACATAATTTCCCTCTTCTAACCAACATACAAAAACATATCTTACACCACTTGTTATTGTTTCTATATGATGTGGAATTTCTGAATTAAACATTACAACATTTCCTATGGTTTTATCAAACGGCACTTTAGGAACACCTACATATTGATGAAGAAAAACTTCACCACCTTCATATTCACTTGGGTCTGTCAATTGTATTAGTATCGTCCTGTGTCGTTCTAAATTTATTTCAAGTTTTACATTTTTATCTACGTGAGTATTATAATATTGACTTGTTTCATATCTTACTATCTTTTTTACCATTGGTATTTTAGTAACCCCAAATATCCCTAATTTATCCAGTAACAAGTCTGTTGGTAAATCTTCATTCGTGGGATGTTTTTCTTGTGAAGTTCGTATATCACTTATTATAATTTCATTGTCTTCATTATAAACTTCACTTCTGTTCCACTCACCAGTACTTTTTAAAATCAATGAACACTCGTCAGGTGAAAATAAAACTTTTTGTTTAATCAACGCCATCTTGTTCCTTAAAAATTTCAATCATTAAGACATTTCTATCATTAACCATTACATAACTACCATCTTTCAATAAAAATTTAGTAAACTCACCTTGTCTTATTGTATGTGTATTTACACCTTCTATAGTTCTTTTTACACCATCAACAAAATGAATTATTTGAGTAACCCATTGACCTTGTTCTTTAACTGATGACTCTAAGTCTACCATTACCAACCCTCTTTAATACAATCAACTATGTATTCTCTTTGTTCATCTGTAACCCACCATCCGTTTGGAATACAAATTAATTGTTTTTGAATTTTATCTAAATTTGGAAGATGTGCTTTATACTCTGAAACACAACTATGTATATCATTTCTCTCGTGTACTTGACTAACCATAATGTTACACTCTTTCATCTTATCCATGAATTGTTGTTTATTGTCAACCAACATAGAATAAATCCAATAAGAACTTTTTCTATATCTCATATCTTGTTGTGTCAATGTCACACCAGCTACCTTATTTAATTCTTTATTATAGTATTCTGCATTTTCAACGTGTCTATCAATTATATTACCAAGGTTTTTAAAATTTTCTATACCAACACAAGCATTAACATCATTCATATGAAATTTAAATCCCCACTCGGATACATCAGCTTCACATCTAAAATCTTTCTTGTTAGTATCTCTGTCAATACCATACCATCTAAGTAATTTAGCTCTACGATATAAATCTTGATTAGGTAATGTTAAAATACCACCATCAATAGATGTAACGTGTTTTATAGCTTGTAAACTGAATGTACATATATTTCCATGATTTCCAAGTGGTTTACCTTTCCAAAAAGAACCAATTGAATGTGCACAATCTTCTATAACTATAGGTCTAAACCCAAACATCTGTTTAGTCCTATCTTGTATTTCTTTTACTTTATCTAAATCAATTGGATAACCACCCCAATGAACAAGATAAATTATTTTAGTATCTTTAGTTATCTTTCTAGCTAAATCATCCAAATCCATATTCAATGTTTTTGGGTCTACATCAACCCACTTAATTTTCAACCCATTAGCTAATACTGGCCAATTAGTAGCGGTACAAGTTAGTGGTGTACATAAAACTTCATCACCAGTTTTAATACCATCCCACTTATGTGATACTGCTCCATCCCCAGTATGATTCATCTCCATTATCTTTGTTGGTTTTTTTAACATATGTAGAGCTAAATGTTCAGCAGATGTGGCCGCGTTAGTTGTTACCAACCAATCTTGTCCAAAATATAATTTTAATAATTCTTCAAATTCATCAACAACTGGTCCTTGTCCAATATAACCAGACATCAATATTTTAGACACCTTGTCTGGTATGGTTTCTGCCATACTTACTTTGAATAATGGAATCATTTCTTTTGGTTTATTCATAACCTGTAAACTCCTTTGTTATCTCTCCTCGTGCACATTCATAGATATATGGTGAATTGAGATAATCCTTGCTTAAATAACCTATTTTATTTTCTCCAAATATTTTTGTGAATTTATAACCAACAATAGTTTGCCCTAAATTTCCAATACCACCATAATTTATTGCATTACCATCTTCATCTAAATCTGGACTTAACCATATTGGATTAAAACCACCCACACTTTTTAAATCTTTGTATTTAATAACCAAATAACTTGACCTAATAGTTTTACACATAATAGGTTCTGTAAATAAGTATCTCCAATCTGCAGAAACCCACTCAATATTTTTCTTATTCCGTTCGATTTTTTCTGGGTCAAACACAGTTGGGTAGTTAACTCCATTACCAAGAACTTTCAAACCATAATTATTTAACGCTTCTATAGATACATTAATAAAATTCCAATCTTTAATTATTAAATCATCGTGAACCAAGAATAAAATAGTATCATCATCTACATCCAAGTATTCTAAAGCTTGTGTATAAGCTCCTTCTTCGAGTCCTATGTTATCAAATAACTTCCAATTAAAATTTTCTTTTACAACCTCAGGTGGTTCTCTGTGACAAGACCAAAATACATCTAAATTTTTATTAGATTTGTTTAATTCTATTAATCCCGCTATCCATTCTGGATAACTATAATGCCATCCAACTACTATAAATTGTATATTCATTTGTTTAAATATTCATAAGTTTTATTCATCCAATATAATGTTTTATCAGATTGATTGTTGTCTGGTATAGCATTATAATGATATACCCATCCCAATTTAGTAAATAACATATCGTGTGTTAATATCTCTTTCCTAAACATATCCTGCATATTCCATTTGTACGGCAATAATTTTAAATCTACATTATTTGTTTGTACAAAGAAATTAATAATTGGTTGGTCTGTACCAACACCAAAATTTTCTTGTATTTGTTTTAATAATTTTGAATTGGTTAGATAAAAGTTTCGTATATCTCTAAATAAATCTTTATGTTTACCATTAACAATCATAAACCCAGAATTAAAATATTCCCACACATCAAACATATAATCTTTAAATACATATTTAGAATATGTTTCCAGACTTCTACATACCCAATCGTAACTACCATCATTATGTACAGCACAAAATTTGTTATCTGTTGTCTCAAATACATTTGGTGCGTTTGGGTGTATAATGGTATCAGAATCAACTATCAAAATTTGGTCATACTCAATATCACTATTTTCTAACAAATCAAAAACAAGTAACTTGTGCCAATTTGGATTCATCTCACCATAAATCCATTGGTCTAATACAAAAACTTCACAATCATTTTTTGATGCCCAATCTTTCCAACTCTTAATTGATAAATCATATGGTGTTGACCTATTTGGTTTATCTGGATTCTTTATGTTAACTGTAAATACAATATTAGTAGACATACTCACTCCCAAATCTTTCCCAAGTTATTCTCATCAAATCTATCCTATCTTGTAAACTTATACCAGTAAAGTGCCATATGTTACCATACTTTATAAAAAATGGTGTTGGGTCTTCTTGTATTTGCCAATTACCTTGGAACATTTCTTTTTTATGTATTGCAAATAAATTCCAAGATGGTGGTATCAACTTAGGTTTTATATTATTCTTTACCAAATGATAATTAAGAATGGTTTGTTCTTTACCACCACCCTTATTCCAATTGTCAAGTTCTTCTTGGTTGTCAAAATAGAAATCCAATATCTCTTTGAATATGTGTAAATGTTTTTTATGAAAAAATAGGACACCTGCGTTAATGTACTGATAATAATCAATTTCTAAATCTGGAAAGAACTTCCCATACGCTTTAATACTATCGTCCATCCACTTCATATTAGCTATATCGTTAACTCCACAAAACTCTTCATCAAATAAATCAAATGGATTGGGTGAATCCCACTTCACCATTGTGTCTGAGTCTACAACACCTATTTTATCATAACCTTCAGCTCTCTCATAGATTAATTCTTTATTCCAAATAGGTTTACCAAATCTCTCATCGTGTTTAGTAATAACTTGCAAATCTACATCATTCATATCACACCAATATTTCCAAGTGTTCAAACAATATTGACTATAGTCACTATTTTTATATTTAGAACTCGGATGGTCTATTGTAACTATATAAATTAAATTTTTCATGTATCTTCGGATTTTCTTTTTAAATCTAAATGTATGTATTTTTGTTTATTGTCACTTACATGATTAGGTGTACCATATTTGACAATACCATCATATTCCATTTTACCAAGCCGTCTTAATACTTCACCCAATAAATCTTTTATTTCTCGTAATTCTCGTTTTAACGTATAAAAATCTCTATTTTTTTCCATCTTTATTATCCTTCTCTAAATCTTCAAGACCATTATACTCGTGACCCTCTAAACCAAAATTAATAAATGGATTCAACGAATATATGTTACATCCATATTTTTCTTTTAACCACTCTCTAACTGTTATTGTTATTGGTTCAATCTTTGGTAACCATTGACCTTTCTTAATGGCATCCCAGTTATCTGATGATTTCCAATCTTTTTCCATATAATCTTCGAAGTATCGTTTACCATCTATTTCTCCACAATCGTGACCACATATCATAATATTTTTAGCTCCCAAATACGCGGCTATATGTAGTCCACTTGAAACAGTTGATTTACTAACAAATATTTCATCTGGTTCTAATGCATTTAATTGTTCTTCATATGGATTCTTGTGTGGCTTATTGTGGTTAAAACGATACGCATCTTTATGATTAGGTTGATTACCATGTGCGTCTTGACCTTTATAACCCTTTGAAAATATTAATGGTATTCCATCTTTTTGTAATTCTTTTATACTTCTTGGATATCTTGGCCCTTCTTCACAATCTTTCATCACTACATAATTACAACGATATCTTTTATAAACTTGATTTAGTCCTATGGTAACTTTACCATCAAAAAAACTTGGTTCTACATAATCCATAGAAGCACCAGCCATGATTACCCATATGTCTTCACCCTTGTATTTATCTTTTAAATCTGATATACTTTTATACTTCATCCTTATATTTTTCCTTTGTATTTTTTCTTTTACTGGACTTGGTGTTCTACTATCCATTAATTGTCTCTACAGCATAATCATATAATTTTTTCAGACCAACATCAACACTAACTCTTGGATACCAACCTAAACTTCTTAGTTTTTCATTATCACCCGTATTTCCGAATTGGTCACCATCTTCACTACCAACGTTTTTTACTTCAAAATTATCTCTACCACTATACTTTATAAATTTATTTATTATATCTTCAACATAAGTTTTTGTATTAGTACAAACATTATATGTTTCCCTTGATGTTCTGTCGTCCATACCTAAAATTAACGCATCTATATTATCATCTATGTAAGTTATATCTCTATATCTATTGAGTGGACCTGTCACATCAATCTTATTACCCCTAACTACTTGTTGAACAAATACAGCCGCTATTCCTTGTCTACCATTTGTTAAGTTTTGTCCTGGCCCATATGTTGGAAAGATTCTGAATATTGTATAATCTATTTCAAATTGTGAAAACTGCTTCACACAAATCTCACCATACAATTTAGATATTGCATAATTGGATAGTGGATTTAATTCATCGGTCTCTCTCAACCAATCACCTTCACCATAAACAGCCATTGTAGAAGCATAAACAATCTTTTTTATTCCCCTCTCTTTAGCAAATCTACAAACATTCAAAGTTCCTTTAGCATTCCAATCCAAATCTAACTCAGGTTCTACAAGAGACCTATAACCATATGATTGTGCGGCTAGATGATATATTAAATCAATTTTTTCTGTAATCTTTAATAACTCGTCATAATTTGATATATCACAAACATAATCAGGACTTTTAGGATTTATATCACATACTATAACATTGTGTCCTAAGTCTTTTAATTTCTCAACTAAATTTCTTCCAATGAATCCACATCCACCTGTAACTAAAATATTTTTATACATTGATTTCTCTTAGTGTGTCTTTCCAATTTCTAAATCGTATACCCTTGTCATCAATATAATACTTAGCATTTGGTTTTCCCCAAACAACCTTTTCTACGAATTTATACATATCGTGTTTCTTCAACCACTCTTCGATTAACTCAACTCCTGTCATATCATCTATTAATGGTCTATTAGGATTTGCTTTACAAGTAAAAATAACTATTCTGTAAGTCTTACTTATCCGTTCCAATGATTCATAACTACCTTCAACGGGGTCATCATAAACAGTACCATCGTGGAAACCTTTACTATTTTTATGAATCACTCCATCGAAATCTATAGCTATACTATTTTTTTCATCTTCACTAATTCTATCTAATTCTTTTTCAATGTTCATTATGTACTCTCTTATATAAAAATTCTGCAAAGTCAAAATCAAGTGGTGTATCTATATCAATAGATTCTATTTCTGATACTTCGTAAAAATATGGTTTACTACATATAAAGTTTTTAGCTTCCAACATAGATTCTCTATTACAAATAATTAAGCCAAATGTAGGTGCAAAATAGTCAGGTAAATCTTGTGAGTTTGGAGCATAATCTAATTTATAATTTATAGGTTTATTTTCATACCACAAATATTCTTTGATTGGTTTTACTGACATCAAACTATTACAATCTACATTAGAAAACAAATCAATTGCTTCTATAAAAGTATCCTTACTAATCAATGGAGCGGTAACTTGTGCTACAATAATATTTTCAGAATCAGTATTTTCTGCTAAATAATGATGATACTCACTATTAGTACACTCTGAACTAGCATAATATGCATCTCTTCTATGATAATTTATTCCTAACTTTTTAGCTAATGATATAGCATATTCACTATCTGTATTTATGATAATATCATCAACAGGTAATTGTTTAACTACATCTATCTTATGTTCTAATAAAGACTTACCTGCGAAGTCTTTGAAGTTTTTATTCTTAACTCTCTGAGAACCTTGTCTGACTGGTATAATTACCTTCACTACCTACTCCTCGTTCTCAAATTATCCAATCTTTTTTTATCATTCATTGAAAGTAAATCTAATGTTGATGATTTGTGTTTCAGTATTGATGATTCGAACTCCAACATATTTGATAAATTTTGAATATAGTTATCCAAAAAAGAATCACTCAATTTAACCTTAACATTTCGAGTCTCTATATAATCGAGTAGATTTGATTTATATAATCTTTCAATAAAATCTTTACTATCTGTATTAATATTACCACCCATTAACGTTGTCTTATTTCTGGACTTGGAGGCTAAGAATATCTCACGAACCATTTCAAAACATTCATCTGAATCAGTTTTGTCTTTTGTCAATCCAAATGATGATATAAAATCTGACCTACCTACAACAACACCAGACAAATATTCCATATCGTTACTACTCACTATATCATTTATAGATTCATATGCAAGTTTACTTTCTATATTAATATACAAGTCATCAAAGTTAAATTTATTTATATTATTTGTACTTATAAATTTATGTAACGCAAATGGTGATTCTATCATTGGTGCGACACACCCACTACACCCAATCATTTTAGCAAATCTCATATCCGATGTGGCTTCCGCACCACCTACCTTCATAGTGACTTTGATATTATTAGAATGTGCGTGACAAACCATAGAAACGGCTTGGTCAAAAGTCAATCCCTCATCTTCAAGAGACATTTTCAATTCAATGTCCAAGTCTTTTATATAACCAAAATCCATTATTAACTTCTAACCAATAAATCCTTTTTAAAATTATCCATATAAAATTTATTTTGTTGTTCTTGTTTTTCTTTAGTCTTAGGGTGATATAAACTCAAATCTTCTACTGGTGGTAAATGTGAATATGTCTTACAACCTATAATATATTCATGAAGTGGCCTTGTCCATCTGATATCTTCTCTGTTTCTAAATACTCTTGCTTGATAATCTGGATAGTTAACCCAATTATTTTCTGTAAGTCTCCATCCCCACCTTTGAACATCTTCTTGTGTAAACCCATCAACTGTATTTACTCTTGGAATCCAAATTAAATCAACATCATTTATTTCTATTATATCTGGTAATTGTTCAAGTAACGTATCATGTGGATACTCATCGGCATCAATGTGGAAAATATAATCACCTTCTGATTTTTCTATAACCGAATTTTTTTGGTCTGAAAAGTTACCATCAAGTTTTCTCTGATATGATTTTATAACTTTAGCATCTGCATATTGTTGAGACCAACTTGTTATGACCTCTTGTGTTTTTTCATCTGAATAATCATCACAAATTATAATCTCATCTTGTGGTTGAGTTTTGTGAACTAATACTTCTAATAACTTATTTAACTCATCAGCTTCATTATGAACTGTGATACCATAACTAATTTTCAAACTACTTGTCCTTTAGCTCTTCTCATTAATAATTGTTCTCTTTTCTTATTATATTCCACCATAACTTGAGCTCTCATTCTTTCCCAATACTTTTGTTCAGATATAACTGCAGGTGTTTGTTCTATTTCACTATAAGCTTGTATGATTTCATCATAGGTAACTTTCTCTTGACCTTCGAAATTAGAACTTACAGCCTTACCAACTTTATTAAAGTTAACTTTTAATAAATCGTCTAATTGAACTAATTTATCTGCAATAGTAATTCTTGGTGGTAAAGATTTTCCAGTAAACATTCCACTATAATCATAATCACATACTTTAATTTGTTTGTAATTACGTAATGTATATGTTTTCCACGCACCTTCAACTTCTGTTAAAAAATCTCTAATGTATTTATTGAACGTAATTGAACCATCTCTTATACCTTCACCAAATTTAACTCTATGATAAGTAAAATCATCATAACTTGTAAATTCAAGTCCACCAACCTTTTTTATTAATCTTTTTAAAAGACTTGGTTGTAAGTTATCCAAATCAAATACATACAATTTTCTTTGAGCTATATTTCCTCTAAATGGCGTCCAATCTAATACTAAAGAAACCTTGTTTGTAATTTCACCACTTTTAGCAGATTTGTATTTACCCAATAAAATCATACCTCTACGAATTTGATTCTTCTTAACCAATTCTTGTTTTAGAAACTTAGTACGATATGCCGCGGCTAATCCCAATTTACTTCTCCAAATTAGTTTTAACTATTCCCATTGCTCTACAAGCGTCAAGAAATTCAAATTGTCCAAATCTTTTAGCTCCTTCAGTATCCAATCGTGATTCATAGAACTCACCATCCTTACCTGGAACTGGATAATTTTTCCTTTCTTCCTCTGGTATAAATATCACTTCAGCGTATCTCCAATACCAATTTTCAACATCTCCTTCAGGATAAATAATACCTTTAGGCCCCATGTTAATAACTGATGGATACCAATATATCTTTCGTTCTTCATCAAAAAATTCCAAATCTCTTATTATTTGTGCAGTAGATTCTAAATGTTGATTCTTTACTTTCGATTCTTCTGAATAAAGTGAGTTTGATGTATAACCACAATTAAAACATAGATAACTTTTAAAGTCATCGTCATCTTTTCTCTCAACTGTTTCTTCAAAACATTTTTCTTGAGAATAACAATGTGGACATTTTATTTGTATTTCTGCCATAATTAAGCCTTCTTCAATTTTGGTAAGTTAATTTTTGGTGTTTCTATGTTACCAGCAACTTTCTTTAATTTTGGTAATTTTAAATCAACTTGTTGTGGTATATCTTGATAATACTTATCTACAAGTTCACCAAGTTTTTTTGTCATATTATCAAGACTAAAATCTTGACTAAAAATTGATTGTTTTTTAGCATTGATTAAATACTTTGGGTAATTCTTGAATACATCCATCATAACCCTACTAGCATAAGGATAATTTGTAGTAAACCATTGACAACCCTTTAGATAAATTTCTTTTGGAAACGAACCCTCTGGTACAGCACTCAAACTACCAGGTAATAATATTGATAAATCTTTGTGTAGAAAATCAACATGACCACTCCAATTTGGAGCAATCACTGGTTTTTCTGAAAGAGACGCTTCTAACAATGGTCTACCAAATCCTTCACCATGTGTTAACGAAACATGAGCTTTAACTCTTGGATGGTTATATAAACCATTCATTTCCTCATCACTAAAATCACCATGAAATAAATAAATATTTGGTAACTCACCTTGTACAGTAGATTTTATATCTTTAATTTTCGAAATAATTTCTTCTCTGTCTATTATTGAAAATGTAGCACCACTTGTCTTCATTATAAGTCCTGGTGCATCTTTTACATTTTTAAATGTTTCTAAAAATGTCTTAACCAACATACCAGTATCTTTTCTATCGTGACCAAGATTACCTTGTAACCAATGTCCAGTATATAGAAAATTAAATTTCTCTTCTACTTTATCAAACTCTTCTACTAAACTTTTACTAAAAGAATCAGTAGATTTATAGATATTTAAGTCAGCTCCTTCGAATAAAACTTCAATTGGTTTTTCAACCTTCAAGTCAGGCCCCTTTTGTCCAGTTTTATCATTTTGTGATTCAAACATGGTTTGTATAAAAATATCTTTTGAAAACTTTGATGGTACAATAACCATATCCATTTTATTTAAACCTTGAATCCATTCTGGAACACACCCAGTAGTTTCTATTCCAGCAGTAATACCTATATTAAGTTTACCAATTGGATTAAACTCGTTTGGTACAACTATATGAATATGAATATCTGGTTGTTTTGGTAATTGTGTACCATCCATCATACAATCAATAATTCTTTTATCTCGTGGGTCTTCCATATTCAATGCATTCATTGAAGTATTACCCCACCTTACTGGCATAATTTTTACATCAAATTTATTTAAGTCTAATAAAGAATGTACAATATCTCTACTATGTGCACCATACCCACTTCTTGTTCCGACTGGGGCTGTAACTAATACTAATGGTTTCATTATAACTCCTATACTTTATAAATACTATAACGTTTTCTTGGTTTCCACGATTTCATAATTGTATCCATGTGGTCTATAAAATTTTTAGACATTGCACGTGAACTCATCATTGAGTCATCACTACACGCCCATTCGTGTCCAACCTTACCACATTTATCTCTTTCTTCAGCTCCAACATCATACCATTCCTTAATTCTATCTGCAACATCATACCAATCACACCTATCATCAAAAATATATGGTGTTGGTGGCGAACCCATCAAAGAACGTGTTCGTGGCCATACTGGTTTTACCCAATCTCCATGAGTTAATCTATCATTATTTTCCCACTCACGATAATCATGAAGTGAATGTATTTCTGAATAATCTTTGTATGTGATAAATTCACCATCTAATTTAAATCCACACTGGTCTTGCATTCCACCAGTAACATTTAAAATAACTGGTGTTCCACACATAATAGATTCTGCACCAGACAACCCAAAACCCTCATTTGATGAAATCAATATAGTACAATCTGCCATATTATATAAAAAGTTCATTGCTTCTGGTGATACTTTTTGGTCTGAAAAGGCTACATCACCATATGTACACAATTCCTTTACTACCGCAGGTATAGATGTACCATGTTGGTCAATAGGTGATGTGTGCATTAATAATAAACATTTCTTAGCTTGTTCTTCTGGTAACATACCACAAAATTTATTATACGCTAAAATAATATCACCAACCATTTTACGTTTTATATTACGAGCGTTATAAAATAAAATGAAATCCTTCTCTGTATTCCTCGTCAACTGATTTTTGAATGTTACGTATTTTTCAGACTCTTTTTGTTCATCTGTCATTGGAAAGAACTCTTCTTCACTTATTCCATGTGGTATGTAAGTATTATCTGTATCTGTTCTTGGTTTATTCTGACAAACATTTTCTACAATATTATGTGTCTGTTTAGATATATTCATAATCAAATCACAAGACTCATAAAAATTCTCATTCCATCTTGGATATGGTAAGTCATCCCAAATGTTATAATAAAAGATAGGAATCTCTTGTCGTATCTCATGTTCCATTTGATATAACCAATTCCAAAATCTTGGGTCTGTGTAATGTAATATAGCATCTGGCTTTTCAGTAGACATCAAATGTCTAACTATGTCAGGATTACCATAACCACTTACTGGATATATCTTACAATAAGCATCATCAACACCCATATCTTTACCATACTCTTCCGATATGTCAGCAACGTTTCCTTCGTCTGGATGTTTTATTGCTCCCGCAACTTGAACCCAATCATAATGATGCAATGTACCTCTTACAAACTCACGAGACATTGTACCAACACCAGACGACATACGTAAATCATCTGACAATAACAATATTTTCTTCTTTGACATTATAACCTCTTTAAATAAATTTAATCTTTTAATAATTCCTTCTTAATTATCGGACTATCTTTGGATTTTTTATCCATAAAGTGTTTTTGTAAAACCGATAATTTGTCTTCACAATTAGACATCTTCTCTAATTCTTGCTCAATAGTTTCTATTACATTAGGGTGTTCACCGACACCAACTGTGTTTTCTAACATAATTTCTACGTTAATTTTATGTGATGCAATCTGTCCTTCAAATTTCTTTATAAGAGCATCAATAATATCACTTCTTAGTTGCACCATTAAAACTGACTCCCAGATATTTGTAGATTTTCGTGTTCGTGTATTCGTTTACGAAAATCATCATCATTAACATATCTATGTAAGCATCTATTAATTAACTTTTGTAATGTAAATTCTGTCATTAAACTTTCTTGTTTAAATGATTTATACAAGTCATTTAATAGTTTTACAGAAGTTAATTTAACTTTGTCTTCCATTTTAATCTCCATAATATATATGTATATATAATTAGTTAACTATAACTACTTTCTTTCCAATTTTTTTAGCTTCTTTAATAGTACTCATAGTTCCACTTGACATCTTACCTTTTGGTATAAAAGCTACGACTTTATCTGAATATTCAGCTATCTGTTTGTTTCTTTTGTGGTAGTGCCATGTTGCATATTGTTTTCCATATTCAAATTGTGGTCGTACACAATGTTGATTATATGCATAATGTGATGGTGGAAATTCTGAATATTTCATGTCAAACTCTAATGCATATTTTTTAGCATATCCATCAGCTCCTTCTTTTTGTCCACCGCTTACTATTTCTACGTCCGCACCAAATTTTTGTTTCAATCCAAAAATAAACTCTTGTACTCTTCTTCTATTCGAATATTCTCTTGAACCAACAATTCCTATTCTCATAAATCATTCCTCTTCTGTTTTCTTTCAACCTTTTTTTCTTTAGGTGGTTGATTATTAAAAAAGGTAATAGCATCAGAAAATTTACTTATACCACTAACTATCTGATTTGTATCTCCATAATTATATTGAAATCTACAATTAGATGGGATTACATCTTTATCATTGTGACATCTCAAATCAAACCAAACAAATTCATTTGGATTCATTGACCCTTTAGATACAATTGTAGTTTTCCAATGGTGTCCATCTTCAATAGAAGCTATAGCATCTTTCAAATTGATTTTAGTATTGTCCTCATCAAACCAAAGTATTAATGAAATCGTATTTGTACCAAGGTGATTCAAATCTTCTAAAGCTTTTAAAATTCCCTTTTTATCATCTTTATCTAAGAAATGTTCTAATCTCATTCTTAAACTAACTTTACCCAAATGCATCAGTTTTTCCTATCACATAGTTCTTTTTTGTTTTTAAACTCACAATATCTACAATTTTTTTGAGAAGGCTCTTTTCTATAAATAGTATTTTTTAAGTATTCTCCCTTATCATCGAAACATTCTTCTAAAAAATTATTTAAATTTAATAATACCCTATTAATACTTACTTTTCCAGACGCAGGTATTACTTTCTGAACTCTCTTTTGTGGAAAGTCCACATTCTCCCATAACTTACGTTTTACAATAAAAAACTCAACATCTATCTTGTCAATTGGAACATCCATCTGAGCAGAATAGAATTGTTTATAAAGTAACAATTGGTCTGTCTTGTTTTTGTCTTTTTTCTGGTACTTATTCCAACCTTTTGTTGAAGTCTTAATATCGTAGATGATATACTTGTCTCTAACTGTATCGTGGATTACAAGGTCAATATACCCCTTAAACACCACATTGCCTTTCATCTTATAATTTAGTTCTGTTTCAATACCAACAAGTTCATATCCCTTCTTACTGAAATATTGAGCTCTTCTTTTCTTGAACCAGTCTAAAATAACACATCCATCATTGAAAAATTCAACCATATCATTTTCAGTACAAAAGGCTACACCACCATTAGCTTTCATTATTCTTTCATAATGATGTTGCATTCTTTGTCGTAATAAATCTTCCACATCAATAGAATCAGCTTCTTTAGCTGTCTGATTATACATTATATGTAAATAAAATTGTAATACTTCATGCATTGAAGTACCAAACATTGTGTGAATACTATCTGTAAATTCACGAAGACCATCTACATATAATAGTTTCCACCTAAATGGACATTGTGACCATAAATTATATTGACTATATGATATATTTTTCAAAACCAAGACTCCTCTTTATCTACTGAAGTTAATTCTTTTCTCTTATTCACTTTCAATTCCAATTTAACCGTACTCAAACACTCATCAATTAGAGCTTGGTCAATATTACTTTTTGATAAATCATAATTAGTGTATGGTGTTTTTGGATTATCTCTAACACCCTTACTTAGTAACCACCTACGAATATATTGCCATGTTGAATTGGCTGCCAAATGTGGTTGAACTTGTTCTGTTATTTGACTTTTTTGTGTCACTCCATTTAATATACAATATAACCAATTCATAGCGTCTTGTGGTAACTTGGGTCTAGCACGAGAAATGATTTCCTGCATGGTATTCCTCAAGTTCTCCCTAAAAGTTAACTCAAAATTATCTAAATTCCAAGAGCTTTTTTCAGGTATTTTTCTTATCATATTCTGAAACTCTTCTTTGGTTTTAAATTTATATGGATAATTTTCACCAACAACTTTTTCCATTTGTGGATTATCATATACTAAAACTGGTTTATCAACTTGTATACCATCTTGTACCGATAAATTCCAAGTCATATAACCATCAACAAAACTTACACTACAATGAGAGTTTTCTAACAAGTATCTATATTGACCTCTATTCAATTTGGACGCTACATATTCTGGTGGAGCTTGCCAATCAGTACTCCATATCATATACTCGTCTTCTAATCCTTCAAAATATTCTAACAACCTATTTACACCTGTAGTTTGACCCCACCTATGATTGAATACAACAATCTTCTTATCTGTTGGTAAGTCTATAGGTTCTGCTGGTGGTAACGGGTCTGAAGATAGTGGCATAGTTTTTGTCTTATTCTTGATGTAATTCATATCAATAGAAACTGGTTGACCTTTATGAAAATTTCTAGCTAACCAATCATTCGATATATCAGTATGAAAGAATGCATTATCAGCCATACCTATTGATTCTATTTGTCTCATAAATGGTGGTGGTGTTGCTGAAGATACTCTACTACCTGGACAATCAACCCAGTGAAAGAATAAAAATCTACTTACAACTTGTCCATATCTCTTATCACTCATAGCTACAAAAATATTATATAACATCTCTGGTTGATGACAAAAAACGAAATCTATATCTTGTGTCTTAAAATTTATTATATTTCTAAAAACAGAATCATGAAACGCGGAACGATTAGATAGAGCGTTTCTATAGTATGGATATTTTATAAGAGTAACATTTGCTCTATCATCAGGCATAGTATGTTTTTCTGGTACTAAAACATAATGATGACATTCTGGTAAGAATGATATTGTCTTTTCTAATACTTTATAATTAGAATCAAACTGATGTTGAAATATTCCACTACTATCAAATCTTACTGGACTACCATAATGTAATATTCTTAATCCATCCATTTACCATGCTCCTTTAAGTGCCATAGTCTATGTGTAAACATTTCCCACAATAGACCAACCAATGTGTCTGATTCATAGACACCCGCTTTACATTCATATTTATACATCTTTTTTACCTTTAGTATCTCGTAACCAATTTATATAGTGTCTAATCTTACCACCCAACTCCATATCATTAGGTGTTTCTTTAACCATTCTTTCTATTATTTTTAATGGTGATTTCATGCTATACCTTTTTTATCTTGTTTTAAAATTCTCTTATAGTATTCTTTTTCAGCTTCTTTTACTATCCTATCAAAATCTTCTCCAGTAAGACTCAATTTCTTACGTTCCAATGATTGTATATTGAAATGTGTCAATATTAAATCTATTATAATTGAATCTATTTTGGAAGTTTTAATCTCTATGACCTCGCAGTTGACTTACTTTGTTCTTTTAATATACCTCGTATAATATCAGCTTGTTGGTCGTTGACTTTTGGGCCTATTGGGTCTGGATAAATAATTTTGTCTCCTTTAAGTTGTAATTTATTTATACCCAACACAGATTCAAGGTCAACTAAACTCATCTGTCCATCTTCCAATACTATAATATTAGCTTCTACAAAATCAAAATAAAAGAAATTAGTCTCTTTGATAACTTCCCCCAATATCTTCATTATTTCTTTTTTAGCTCGTTTGAAATCTGCTGTCTTACCCGCTGTAGTTACATATCCCATTATATCATCACCATCATAAATAATCCCAACAAGAGCTGGAGCTATTCTATCATAAAATCCGACTTTTAATGCATCTATAAAATTCTGTCTCCTAACGAAGTCCTTATTGAAAACCTTATAATAAAGTTTGTTTTTCTTATCTTGATAAACCGACCTACCATGGCATTCCTCATTGTTAGCTTTAGTTTTCACCACTCTATCCATTTTATCTCTAACGGAATCAAATTCCATCTTGTTTACTTCTGATAATTGTATGTCAAATTTCATTATTTTTTATTAAAGTAATCTTCCAATTTATCTGCTAACCAATCTACAATATCAGTAGACCATACTAAAAACATTATAGCTAAAAATGTACCCCACGATTCTAATGTACCCATCACTACTCCCAAATCCTTGCTATTCTACGAATAAATCCGAGAGTTGCACCAAATCCTAATGCTATACCAGCTATTTGAAAGTTACCCATATACAACGCTATAGAAGATACGAGATATGCTGTAAATCTAAATACACCATAGATTGAAAAATCACTTTGATATTTTAATATTTCTTTTCTTGTCATCACTTACCCCACTTTCCATTCTTAACTATTGTTGCCATAATACCATAATTAGATACATCAAGATAAGCATCTTCCATTGGTTCACCTTCTACGGCATTTCCTCTCTTACCCATTAATAAAGTTTTTAACCTTTGTATCTTATCATTCATCCTAAACCACAAACCAGTAAGTGACAAATGTATCTCGTCATCTGTTATCAATTGAGTACCAACTGAAATATTACCTGGGCCATAATCATGTTGTTTATGACAGAATAATTCGTATTGTTCTCTCTGTAGTTTTTTGAACTCTCGTGTCATCTCTGGCCATTCTTGTTCCATTTGGTCAACAATTGTTCCAAGTGAATCAACACCAGTTGGTGAATCCTTTATGGTTTTTTCTTTCATATCTATACCTCTTTTCATATCTAATAAACTTTCCACTTACACTACCTTATCTATGACACCATATTCCAAACAATCTTTAGCTGTTAGATAAGTGTCTTGTTTAGAAACTCCTTCCCAGAAATCGGAAGTTTTATTTGTTACTTCTCCAAGTATATTACATATACTCTTTTGTAAAAGTTTCAAATGGTCAGCACCTTTCAAAACATCTGATGTTTTTCCAGCTTCAAATGCAGAACCTTCGTGAATCATTACTGTCGAGTTTTCACTCATTGTTCTTTGACCAGTTCCACACGCAAGTAGAACTGCGGCAGCAGACATACAAGCACCAAGACAATGAGTATTAACTTTTACTGGTAAACTTCTTATATGGTCTATCAAACCCAACATAGCATAAACATCACCACCATAAGAACTGATAATCATATTCAATGATTTTCTAGCATCTTTTTGATGTCTAAGTATATTGTCTGTCTTTGTAACAATAGTATACAAATTATCCATATCAAAATCATATGCCATATAAACTGTATTTGTATCTATATTTATACCCCACTCAAGTTCTTTCATGAGCATAGTATGTCCTATGTTTCTTTCTTCAAGATTAGTCATGCAACCCCCTATCGTATTTCGAATGGTAATTCTTGCCACTTTCTCGGCTCGACACCATGTTTTGTTAAAACTTCTCTTATTTCAAGAGTACCTTGTTCTGTCAATAACAATGTTTCTAAGTAACCCTTAACTTGTACTGCAGAACATTCATAATGTCTACAAAATATTTCCATAAACCATTTTGGTAAGTTCATATCTTTATCCTTTTTTATGTATTTTAAAAATTGTCTACCCTTCGGTAACATATCAGCGTAGACTTTATAGTGTTCTCTTGGTGTTAAGACATCCCAATACTTTTGAACGTCATTAACAAAATCTATCCATTCGATTTTCATTGATAAAAACCTATTGACCATATAAGTAGAATAAGTTTTTTTATTTTCTTCTGATAGTTCTTCCCAATAATTTTGGTTCTGAACTGTTGTTATTGCATTTATGTGGTCAAATAAACCTTTTTTCTTAACTATTGTTTTCTTGGACATCTAATCCACTACCTTCTAATAATTCTTTAGGTACTTCACCACAATTACCACAACTATAAACTTGAACTGGTACCAATCCTGCTTGACCTGTTGGTGAAACAATAGCTGAAATTTTCTTGATAACAAACGCGGTTATCCATAAATAATTTCCACACTTTTCGCAGTTCATAGTATCTTGTTCTGATAAATTAACTTTTAATTCTTTCTTTGGTGCCCCTGGAAAAGGTTTCATTGGTTTTGTACTCATTTTATATTCTCCCTATCAACTGTGGTTACCCCACGTTCTTGTACAACTATTTCAGTACACTTTTGTGCGTACTCTATTGCTTTTCTAATATCATTTGTATTTAAATAACCACAAACCAAACCTGCTATAAATGTATCTCCAGCTCCACTTACTTCGGCTATCTTTACTTTTCCTGCAGGAAAAACTGTATTATTCCACATACAACCTTTACTACCCATAGTAACAATAAGTTTATGTTCATTACCTTTTAAAAACTCGTGGTTCTTCTTATACTCAAATTCATTTATTTTAATAAAATCTGCATTTTCAATCCAACTACCAAGATGTTTTTTAGTATCTACAAACACATTTTTATTATTATCACAGATAAATTTTATGTCCTCTTCACTCAAAAAACCTTTACAATAATCTGATATAATTATAGCATCAACTTCAACTTTACCACTCAATTGTATATGACATTCATTACCTTGAATTGTAGATAATAATACATTATCAATTGGTTCACAATAATCGTGTTCATCAACTCGTAAAACCATCTGACCACTACGTTTATCAACATAACGTTTTTTAATAATATCATTACCAGGTTCATTATTTGTAATTGTATTAATAGTCATACCCAATGACTCAACATTGTTAGCAACATTTTTAGCCATTCCATCATTTACAGCTGTATATTCTGGTACAAATACTGGAACAGGTGCTTCTGGACTTAATCTATCTATGTCACCATAAATAAATTGGTCTTGACAATTTTCACCAACTACTAATACTCTCATTTTATAGTTCCCAATAATTTAGTTAACATAGCCATAGCATTAATTTCTTTATCAACAACTTGACTATCAGACATTTGATATTCTGCTAAAATTAAAATACATTCAGCTACGTGACCCTTACCCCAATCATCAACTTCGTCATATAACAATCTAAACAATTCTGTATAATCCTTAACTTCACTATCCAAAAGTAACTTTCTAACATTCTTAAACGCACTTCTCTTATCTTGTTGTGTTAAAATTTCAAGAACCTTCATCTTATAATCATTTTGAACTATACTTGTTTTATCTAACTCTAACTTTCCCTTGATTGATTGTTTTTGTGCTGAATTTATAACCCTACGAATATCTGGGTAACAACTATTAATAATGAAAACTACATCTTTAGTTTCATACTTTACATTTTCTGTATCAAGTACTTCACCAAGATGTACAGCTACTTCCTTTTTTGATGGTGGTGTTAAATTGTAAGATTGACACCTACTTTGAATTGGGTCAATAATTCTCTCAACAAAATTACAAGTCAAAATAAATCTACAATGATTGGAATATGTCTCCATCAAATTTCTTAATGCGGCTTGAGCGGTGGGTGTTATATAATCACACTCATCTAAGATAATAACTTTTAAATCAGAAAACCCAAGTGTTCCTGCAAAAGTTTTTACCTTATCTCGAACCATATCAAGATTTCTTTCGTCTGACGCATTAATGTATAGATATTCACAATCTATATTATTAACGAGTAATTTAGCGAGAGTGGTCTTACCTGTACCAGCCTTTCCGTATAGTAAAAGATGTGGTAAGTCTCCACTCTCTAAGCACACTTGAACTTTTTCTTTTAATTGGGCATTCCCAATATAAGAGTCAAGTGTCTGAGGCCGATACTTTTCTACCCATAGAGTATTATTTTCATTAGTAATTTTCATTCATTTAAACCGTAACTCTTGGTTGTAAAAAATAAATAGCATTATAATCATCAACATTAAATGTCATTTTGATTAATGGTCTATCTCCACCTTTCATTTCAAGAGTTCCAGTTTCACATTCTTTATTAGCACTCAGAATGTCAGCCATAACTTGTGAACTAAAAGAAACCTTATCAACTTCTTCATAAGTTTGTGTTGTGACTGGAATTGATAGTCTGTTAGAGTGTGTGTTTCTCCAACCAATAACAACATTAACATTGTTATTATCAGCAACAATAGTAAACGTTTCTACTTCGTCACCAAGAGCTGATTTACCAGTTATAAATTTAGAAACAAAATTGGTATCCAAAGTAAATTTTAGATTATAATCTTGTTCCAATAAACCCTTTACAACGCTACCTTGTGTTGTTGGAACAACACTTGTGTCGTGTAACATATACTTCGTAGAGTTACCATAAGAATCTGATGAATTTACTTCTACTGACTTTTCTTCTCCATCTCTATCAATCTTTACAACATCCATAGAAATATCATTACCAAGTGCACTAAGTAATCCATTAAACTTCTGTAAGTCACCTATACCTAAAACAGAATCTGGTATTTCTGATTTAGTCATTTTTAAAACAACCAAAGCATCTTTATCTTTACTTGCAACCCAAGTATGCGATACTCCATCTTTAGTTGATATTTGAGCTTGTTCGATATGATTACCAATACGAACTTTATCGAGATAGCGAGTTAATTTCGCTTTTTCCATAACCTTTTCTCCTTATTATTTAAGTCATATATACATATATATGACAAGTTCAAAACCATTAGTTTTTTTTCAATAATTTTAATAATTCTTTCAATTCTTTTTGCGTAAACCAACCTCTAAAATATGAACCATCAATATTAACAACTGGTACACTCTTAGATTTTGTTTTTTCATATATTTTATCTTTTAGTCTCTGATTGTCAGCTACGTCTACCTCAACAAAATTAACTTTGTTATCATTTAACCATGTGCGAGCTTCGTCACAATATGGACAATCTGGTATATTAGATGATGTGTACAATACTAAAACCATGCGTTCTCATTTTGTACTTTTGGTTCATCCCAATCTAACGCACCATAAAACATATTTAGTTTTTTACTTAGAGCTTGTTCATACATCTTATCATAATCAATGTACTCTTTAATAAAATCCATTATCTCTTTTGGGTCTTCATATCCCTTATAAGCAACAACGTCTAATTTCAATGGATTATCTTTCAAATACACCCATCTGATTTTAGAGTCACTAACAATTGGTTCAAATTTTTTCTTTTTATAATACTTTAATAAATCATTATAATACAATGAAGACTTAACGTGAACAGGTGTACCAGTCATAATATCAGTAGTAGCACTTCTATTAGCGAATTTATTATCTTTCTTTGGTGTATACTTTTCTAAATTCTTAACACCAACTGGATTTGCTATATCATCTACACTTAGACTTCTTATATTACCTTTAAAATCCAATATCCGTTTGTCAACTTTATCCTTTGGAACATAATTTAATATATCATCAAGAACACTTTTTAATAAAACTTTCATAGCTGGTGGGAATGTACTTCGAACCGTATCTAAACCCTTTACGTGAACCTTGTTTACCTTTACACCATTATCATTAATAATTCTCATTCCATATCGTTTCTTAACTACAAAGAAACCAGCTATTGCTATAATCTCTTGTTTGATTTCAAATCTATGTTCATCTAAATTACAAAACTTCTTAGCAAAATAATCATAAGAACCATTCATATAATTTTGTACTTCTGTAGCTATCTCTGAAATCTTTTGTGTCTTCATAACATCAGAAAGTTTTTCATCTGGGAATCTCTTATCAAGGAGTGGTACGGCTGAATAAAATACCGAATCAGTATCAATGTAGATACAATAATCTTTATCATCTTCAAGTTCTTTATTATAGAAATGATTACCAATCTTCTTTGTAAATTTAATCAATGATTGACCAGTCAATGTTGTTGCTTCAGCGTTATCCAAATCATAGAATCGAAAAACTGATAAACCCAATACACCATACAATGAATTTAAAACAACTTTCTGAATGTATTGTTTCCTATTGAAATATTGATATTTCTCATCATCACCTTCATCGGCAAACTTTTTAGCTAGTTTTCTAAACTCTACTCTTGTATCAAACCATTGTTCTAACAACGCTGGAATCAAACCCTTTTTATCTTTTTTATAAATTATACCATTAGCAGAAATAGAAACTTGGTTATCTCTAAAATACATTTCCAATTCTTGATGTGTTAACTTACCTTGTTCCTTACCATTCATTTTAACTGAATAAGTCTTTGGTACTTTTTGAACGTACTCATCTGAATCCCATCCAACAATTTCACCTATCTTTGTTTCTGGTGATATATTCAATGACATAATAATTGATGGATACATTGAAGTAATATCTAAATCATAAATCCATTCGTGTCTACCTTTCTGCGGGTCTTGAACATACGCACCAGAGAACTTATTCTCTTCAAATAAATCTTTTCTACCACCCTTCTTTTTGTTTGGTGCAACAATACCAAGTTTCTTTAAGTAAACTAATACAGCTCCTTCAAGGTATCTCGAAGACCACTCAACTTCTTCATATGGGCAATGACCAACATGAGCAATACCTCTGGCCACATCTATAAAATCTAACTTATCATTTAACATCTTAACAAGTCTAACGTCATGAATATTATATTCTACGAACTTATCCAAATCATTGTCATACAAGTCATTTAATGTTCCATCATACTCAACTTTCCTTTGACCAAGTTCATCTTCCGCTATAGCGTCTAATCTATACGATGTTTTTTGTGTAAATGTAAATTTCTTATATAATGATAAATAATCCAATTGTGATAAACCAGCTATTTTATATCTATTTTGATATTCACTCCAATTAACTCTTCTAATTGGTGATAGACAATCTGCTATTTCAGAACCAAGTACTTGTGTAGCTCTATTATAAAGATATGGTATATCAAACCTTAAACTATTCCAACCAGTTAATATTGTAGGTCTGAGATGAAGAAATAATGCATAAAATCTACTTAACAACTCGGACTCTTCCTTAAAAGCTTCTATCTCAATATCATCCTTACTTTCAAGAGTCAACCTATCATCTGGGTCAAGAACAAGACAAAAATATTTATCTACTTCACTATCCCAATAACCTATTGCAGTTATTTTATTATCAGCCGTTTCAACAGATGGAAATCCTTGTGTAACTTCCACCTCGATATCAATTACACCAATTCTAATATTAGTGGATAGGTCATCTGAATTTGTATACATATCAACAAGTGTTCTTGTCTCTGGATTAACATCAGATTCCCAAAGGTTTTTAGTCTTCTTATCGAACTTATATACTTTTTTTAGTTTATCTCCATATAGAGATACATAAGTTCCATAACTATCTTTTACATATGCGTATTTTTTATATGGTAGGACGAGATAACCTTTTTCGTCATCCCAAATATGTATCTTATTTTTGAAGTTATCATAAAATATATTCTGATACATTAAAACCAACTATCATCTTGATTGATTATAGTAAATTTTGGGTCTAGCTTTGATTCACCAAACGTTTCTCCAGAATCATCAACAAGTTTTTGTACTTCATCTCTCTTATCGTCTGGGATAAATAATTTAGTAAATTGATAGTTTGGGTCATCCTTAACTCCTTTGGACATACACCAAAGTCTTATCTTCTCCCAAGTATTACTAAGATACAAATTTGGATGACTATTGTGTAATAAATTTTTCTTAAATCCATTACCTTGTAAAATGAGATTCAACCATTCCATTCCAGCATTTGGTGTTCTAACAGTACGTTTCTTTTTACTATTACACGCTTCAATTAAATCACCAATTAAATTTTCTTTAAATGTCTCATCGTGTTTTGGTAAATCCCAACCATAATGTCTTGGTGTATTATCTAACAACTCAAGAAATGATTTTTTATCATTAAAGAAAAACGGATAGTCTTCACCCAAAACATAATCGTGAGTTGGATGTTCATAAACTAAACTTGGTCTTTCAGCTTTTATAGCATCTTGTGCAGATAAATTCCAAGTCATATAATCGTGTACAAGACAAATAGTAGCATAACAATTATCTATAAGATATCTATATTGACCGCCACTTGGTAGGTTCTGAACCTTCATCCAATCTGGTGCAGGTTTACCTGCCTTTGGATGTTTAGCATCATCATCAGTAACCCATACCAACCACTCATCTCTATCAAGTCCTTCTGTAAATTGTATAAGTTTTTTTATACCACACGATTGATTCCACCTATGATTAAAAACCAATATCTTTTTATCTGGTAATGGAAATGGTTCTGGGTCAGGTAAGTCACCAACACCAAGTGGAAAATAATTAATCTTCTCTTTCATTACATTCTCATCAACACCTTGTGAAGTGTGTGGTATTTTATCCCAATTAGATTTCATATAATCTAAACTAACTGGACAATGAAAATAAGATTTTGTTGATAAATCAATAGCTTCCATTTGTCTAAAAAACCCAACTGGATAGCCACCAGTAGGTCTACTCTTTTCACAATCAACCCAATGGAAAAAATTATAACTATCTACAGTCATACCATATCTATCGGTCAAGATAGCATTATAAACATTATACAATAGTTCTGGTTGATGATTAAAAATAAAATCAATATCAAGTTTTTGAAAATCCATCTTCTTCAATAGAGCTTTACTTTCAAAAAACCCACGATTAAACAACACACTACCAGCGTATGGAAATGGTATTTTAGTAACATTATCTCCAAGATGCGGAATTGTATTGTTTGGTGGAACTAAAACATAATGATGACACATTGGTAACCATTTTATAGTCTTAACCATTACTTTATAATTGGAATCCATTTGATGCATAAATTTGGTTGAACGCCATCTTACAGGTGACATCACGTGTAAGATTCTTCTACCATATAACTTGTGATTTATCATTTAATAACCTTATTTTATAGAAATAAATAGTCAACCCAAATTCAAAAGGGTGGATATTTTTTTGGAAAAAATGGGAAAGTTAGGCGTACAAACACAGCCAACTCTTCGCTTAATTCTGTAGGATACTTCCCCAAATTTTTACCATTTTAGAAATTAATAGTTAGTCCTAAGTTGTAGTATCTTGGTGTTCCAAGAAATACTTCAGCGTTATGAGCTAAGTGAAGTTTTTCACCATACCCATTGTACTTACTATTATCAACTGCATCTTGAACATAAACATCATCAAGAGCATTAAAAACATGACCATGTAAGGTCATATCAAGTCCAGCAATCTCTGGAAGTTTATAGGACAAATGTAAGTCAAGTTTTGAGTAACTTGGGGCTTCCCAAACTTGAGCTCTATCTTCATCACCATCTACTTCACGAGAATCTGGAGACCAATCAGCAAAGTTCTTATCATACATTTTGTACAAACCTTGAATACTAAGACCTGCAATTGGTTTAATGGTTAGACCACCGATATAAGCTGTTTGAGGCATATCACCAACCATCAATCCATCAAGAGCATATTTATACTCTGTGGAAGTAGTACCAGTAACATTACCATTCTCATCATACATCATTTCTTTGTAGTCACCTTTAGCATCTCCGCCAAACATCCACTCACCTTTACTTAGTATTAAGTCTAAGTCAACCATGTCGTGAAGAGCAATCTTAGATTCTACTTCCCAACCTGTATGACTTTGATTTACACCTTCAAGATAAATGATGTCTGTATCACCAGAATCACCTTGTCCAGTTTCAACTGATTTGGTAAGGTTTCTATCTTTCCATTGAGTGTTATATGAACTCAATTTAAGACCAACCTTATCACTTGTATACTTACCACCAAATTCGAAACTTGTAAATTTCTCATTTTCTGGGTTAGTAGCGATATTACCATCATAGTCAATCACATTATCCAAGATTGGTGGTTTCTGAGTGTATCCAGCATTTACAAACCCAGACATTCTATCGTCAAGATTATAAACACCACCACCTTTTACTTGAAATGTAGTAATAGTAGGAGCTTCAACTTTTTTGAAATCAACGGCGAAATGGTCGTCATAAGAATATCCAATTGTGGATACTCCACCCATACCATATAGGTTTATTTTATCTGTACTATATTTACCTTGTACAAATCCACCTAACCAATCAACAGTAGTTTCGTTATGATAAGCGATAATATCACCTAACCGAACAACTTTACCATCAGGTGCGTTGTTATCGGCGTAATCTACATAGTAGTCACCACCTAATAAATCACGAACCTCACGAGCGTGTTCTATACCAGCTGTTCTCCAATCAATACCAACTTGAAGTTCAAGTGCATCTGAAACATCATAGTTTAATTTAGAAATCAAACCATAAGTGTTTTGTCTATTGATTGAATTACGAAGTATACCTGTTGACTTGTTTTCAGTTTCAGACCAAGCAGAGTCAATGTTTGAAGAGTTTTCAGCAATCTCTCCATTCCAATCCCATGTCCAAGGTGAACTTGAATACCAAGCATTACCTTCAACCGCAGGAAATCGTTTAACACTACCATAAGTTCCAGTACCACCACCTGAACCACCAGACCAGTATAATACTGAACTTAATCTCATATCATCATTTATTTCATAGAAATGATTCAAATTGACAAGTGGTTTATGGAAGAAGTTCTCTCTTTCATTAAGAAAGTCTGAACTATATCTGTCTGTTGTTTTAGCACCATACATATACCAATATTGTTGACCTGTGTATGAAGCATCAATTGGAGCTACATTCTGATTGAACAACCTACCAGCTTCANNTTCTGTTTGTATAGGTTGTGTCCATGTCTTTGTGGAGCACCAATTGCATATAACTCGAATCTATGGTCTTCGTTCATCTGATAGCTTGTACCAAGATAGTACGCCCAAGCATCTGTCCAAGTTCCATCAATAAGACCATCACCAGTTTTACGTACAATAGTACCACTTACTGCTAACTTATCATTGATAAGACCAGAGTTATAATTCAAAGTAGATTTAAGGAATCCACCTTCACCTACTTCTTGTTTTACCTTACCACCTCTTTCCATTTGAGCTGGGTCGGTGATTATGTTCATTGTTCCACCAATAGAAGGCGTTGCGAGATTAACGGCTGATAGACCTCTTTGCATCTGAATGGAATTGGAAGCATCTGCTACACCATCCCAATTAGACCAATAGACCCATCCGTTCTCCATATCATTCTGGGGAACACCATTAATCATAACGGCTACGTTTCTTTGATTGAAACCTCGAACATTGATACGAGCATCACCCGCACCTCCACCTTGTTGTGTAGCGTATACGGATGGTGTCATATTAAGAGCCATTGGAATGTCTTGTGAACCAAGACGAAGTTCCATATCCTCTTTATTTACCATAGTATAAGCAACGGGTGTGTTTTCATCAGCACGAGAAGCCAAGACTTCAAGAGCTGACATAGTAAGAACATCCTCTTCCAACATAAAATTAAGCGTTCCTACAATATCATTAACCTCAACTTGTGATGTTAATGTCGAATAACCGATATATGAAGCGGTTATGTCATATGTTCCAGGTGCACCGACATCAATAGTGTATTTACCAGTTTCATCTGTTACACCACCTTTATCAGTTCCTTCGACAACGACATTTGCTCCACCTAACGGGTCTCCTTCCTCATCATTAACAACACCAACTACTGCTTGTCCATAAATAAACATTGGTAGAAATATTGTTAACAACGATAATAGATTACGATTTTTCATTTATCGTTCTCCTTTGTTTGTATTCGTTATGAAATGACACATTTTTCTACAGGTGTGTCGTCTGCCTGTCCGCGGGTTTGTTGTACATGAAATTTAATTAGCATAGTCTTGGTCGTCATTGTCACCAGTCATCGGAACTATTTCACATACATCATTGTTACAAAATTTATCAATCTCAGCTTCTTCGTTTTTGATTACACCAAACGATAATTTACCAAGTTTCTTAACTTGTTTATTGTATTCTTTTTCATCAATAGACTCATATGGCATTTGTGGGTAGGCACCATAATCGTGTCTTGGTAATAATGAAATTCCTTTCAAGTGATATTGAAAGTAATTTAGTACTTGCGGAATAACCGAACCCTCTAACTCTGGGTCAAATGTTACAGTACAACTTACTTGATTGTCTGCCCAATGTCTTTGTAAGAAAGCGGCTAAATGAAATTGTTCCCAAATGGATAATTCACCTACAGTTCTAATTCCCTCTCCAACATCAACTGGAACTTCTACGACCATTGTCGTATCTTCTGAACCAAACGCTGGTTCTATTTTATACTTTGCTTTTTTCAATGGTTCTAATAATTCTGAATGTTTTGATAACCTTACTCTTCTAATGTAAAAACGACTCTCAGGGTAATGTAATCCTGGAGTCGCTCCTGCTAATAGTGAAACTGTACCTGATGGTTTTACCGAAGTAGTCTTTATACTTCTTGGTACTGCAAACCAATCTGAATACATCTTATCCCATTCTTGTATTACACCATAACCATTATTTAACCAGTCTTTTAATTCATCTAATCCTTTACTGGTAATAAACTGAGCAACACCACTAACTGAACAACCAATTCTTCGATTTCTTAACATCACACGATTTGTATCCGACCAATGAGTTTTACCAAGTGTTACAGTTTTCGCATAAAGATACGCATATTTTAGGGTACGAGCATAATCTTCAAATGAATCGTGGTTACTTGGAAATGTTTCTACCAAACAACACAACTCATATGATTCTAATGATTGTTCCAAACAAGGATTTCCACCCATAACTCTATGGTCTTTATTGTCTCCACCATTCTTCATACGAGAATACTTTCTCATATTCTCTAACCACGCTAAACCTGGTTCACCATTATCTACAATTCTTTTTGATACTTCAGTATAATCCATACCAAGTTCTGCGAATATTGAATTGTTTGATGTCCAACCATATTGTTCTCTATGTTTATTTACTTTATAATTTTTTAAGTCTAAATATTCTTCATCATATGGGTCACCAAATACAATTTCAGCAGTTCGTCTTACGTTACCAGCTACAACACATTTACCTATAAGGTTCATAATATCAACAATTGTAGTGATTGTAATTGGTTCACCTTTATTCTTATCAAGAACTTTTCTAATTGCTTCATGAACTTCTTCTAATGGTTCATGACCACTTGCTACACCACCAAATCCAGTGATTGGTTCACCTGCACCTCGTATCTTTGTATAGTCAAATTCCATTGGTGCTTGACCATGAAAATAACTTTCCAATAGTAGTCTCAACGATTCTACCCAACCCTCGCGAGTATCTGGTATTTCATAAACTTGTTCATCCCTACCAGTATCTATACCTTTAACTACTATCTCTCCCGCGCCTTTTGTATCAAAACCAACTCCTACACCCAACATACTTGCATCCATAAGGAAACAAAATGGTTTAGCATAATCTTCTTTGAGTGTCTTTGTAGATACAAAAGCACAATTGTTTAGGGCGGCATATAATCCCTTTTCTTCTGTGATAGGCGTACCCATCGCCCACAGACCGCGACCAGGGGGCAAGAACTTCATAGTAAAAATACGCTCATACATATCTTGAGCACTCTTTTGAGCTTGCCACGGATTCCACCCTAATTGATGTGATTCAATATGATTCATTTGCATAGAGTAAGTTCCCTCTACGACTCTTTGTACAGTCTCCCACCACCTTTCGTTTTTACCATCTTCTTTAATTCTTGAGTAGGTTCTCATATAAACTAATTCACCTAATCCATTAAAACCAAAAGGGGCTTTTCGCCTCTTATACTTATTTATAAAATTTTCAGACAACTTAAATTTCATTTTTCACCTCTCTTCGTAAACTTTTTAACTTCGTGTATACCATTGACTACTATAACTATTCGAACCCTTCCATTTTGCCACCATCAGTTTTAAAATCATCATATTTATTTTTAGCTAATTTCCTAAGATAGTCTTCTGAACTATCCATCTTCTTCTGTTGTTGTTTTCCACCAACAGTATTAGACTCATGAATTTCTATATTACCAATATTAGTATTCATCATCATTGGATATGTCATACCATCAACTCCAAATCTATTCTTGATAACGTGACAACGAGCAGTATTGGATATTTTATCTTCCACCTTACGACTTACTGACATTACAAAATCAGATGTCATAACCTTAGAATAATCTTCAGATACTTTTGTAGCATCAATTACTTCCTCTTCAAGAGCACTTCTATTAGCTTGTGACGCCGTCCATACGGGGATATCAAACTCACCTGCTAACTCTCTAAGTCTTTCATAATTATCTCCAATAGAATGTCTCTTTTCTCTGAATGTACCAAGTGGTTTTACAATATCGGCATAATCACATACAACTAAATCTGGTTTTATACCTTGAATTAGTAATTGTTGTAAATGTGAATTTAACGTCTGAACTGTAGCAGAACGAGTAGGATAGTATTTTATATACAACTCACCTTTGAGTGTGTCTATCTTCTTCTGTACGTCATCTTTATAAAATTTGATATTAGATGTAGTTACGCCACTAAACACCGTATCGTATCTCAATCCAACATATGTCTGATTTAATTCCAAACTATAATGAACTACAGTTTTTCCTCTTTTAATAGCATTAGCTCCAAGAACTTGTAACATCCAAGTCTTACCAATACCAGCTGGAGCAACTATAACACCAAGTTCACCTGCACCAAGACCACCATCCATCACTTCATCTATAATATCCCAACCAGTAGGTGTAGTGTTTCTAACCGACTCTGATAATCTCTCTTCTAAACTTGTTAAGTATTCGTGACCTAAATCTCGTTCAGTACCAACAGACATAGACTTATCTATCAATGATTTAATACCATCATAATCTTGATTCTCTAAAAGATTTACTGACTCCAATATAGCATTCTTTAAAACTTGATTCTTACAAAACTCCAAACATTTATCTTTTACCCAATCTAAATCTGTGGCTTCTATATTTTTCCAAATCTCTCTTAAATTATCTATAACAGCTACTTGTAGTGGTTCATCCTCTATCTCATTTATTTCTATCTTTAAAACATCGAGTGTTGGTACTTCCTTATGTTTCAAAAAATATTTTACTATTTCACTAACTATCCAACCATTTGCATTAGAATCAAATATATCACCATTTATAATATCAGAAGATGTTTGTAGAAACTTTAAATCAGTTAAGAGAGAAGCTATTACTTTTATTTGAAATGGTGTTCCAAATCCAGTTAACTTATCTGTCATTACTTATTCCTGCGTATTTATTTAAAGTAGCAAATGTAGTCAATAACCAACTATCAACATTAGGTAACGATTGAAATAATTTATCTCTCAGAAACATTTTTGTAAAATTAAATTTAGATAATTGCTGAATTGGTTCGTCAACAATATCTTTAATCCTTAATTTAGCGTTACCACTAATATTAACATCCATCAATTGCATTAAATCATTATTTAATTGTAATTGTTCTCGATTATCTTCTGTCAACATAGACTTGACATTTTTTGTAACTTCATTGTTTTCGATGTATTTTAAAACTTCCTCTATACTAACTATCTGCTCATTTTGTAAAAGGGGTAAGCATTTTTTAATTGTTTTTAATGCAACTCCCTTGATACCAGGGATGTTATCTGATTTATCACCATCAATTATTTTATACATTAAAAAGTTATGAGATGGTATACCAAACTCTTCTTGAACTTCAACTGGTGTATATTTCTTTTTCTTGGTTGGGCTCCAAACACAAACTCTATCGTCTACCAATTGTAAAAAATCTTTATCAGTAGACATTATAGTTATTTTAGATTCCGTTAAAATCTGTTTGGTAATGTAACCAATAGCATCATCAGCTTCCATATGGTTAGCAGATATAATAGTTAATGGTAACAATTGTAAATACTCAACCAATCTACTCATTTGAAATAACATAGATTGATGTTCATCTTCTGGTGTATTCCAATCATAAGCTCTATTCAAACGTATTTTTGTTCTACGTTTAGCTTTATAATCTGGGAATAACTTACGACGGCGGTCTGAGCCTCCTTCTCCATCAAATACTATTATGCATCTCGTGGGATTGTGCATTTTTATAGCGAAACCAATTGACTTTAGAAAACCAATTATTCCACCAACGTGAGCTCCGTCATCATTGGTAATTGGTACGACGCTGAAAACTCTTATGAAAGTATTCAAGCCATCTATTATCAATACTTTATCGTCAGGGTTATTATGTTCAATCCGACCGCCGTCGTTTTTTATTTGTTCAAGTATCGAAAGATATTTAGCATTAGTCACCTAATACCTCTTCGGTTATCTCCACATCATCAATACCCAAATCTTCTTTTGTATATTTTAAAATAACTTTATCACAAATCATACTATATACATAATCTCTAAATTCCTTGTCTTCCAAAAGTGTTGACCAATCTTTTGATTGAAATTTCTTTTCATCTGTAACTTCACCCGTTTCCATATCAATAATTGGAAGTGTATACCAAGCTCCTGCAACTTTACAAATACCATGTTCTTTCATTATGGTTAGCCAACTACCATCATCATCAATACCACTTTCAAAATAAAGTGGAAACTCACAATGTCTTAATGGTGGCCCTAATCTATTTTTAATAACTTGGGCTTGTATATTCATTCCAATCGTATTCTTTTTAGTGTCTTTTATCTGACCTTTATTTTTTAATCGAATACGAGTAGAAGCATGAAATGGTAAAGCTTTTCCACCACTTGTTGTCCAAGGGTCTCCAAACATTACACCCAACTTTTGTCTTAATTGATTAGTAAACACAAGAGCGACTTTACGTCTTCCAATCATCTGAGTAATCTTTCTCATCGCTTTAGAAATGATAATAGCTTTACTTGTAGCCCAACCATCTTTTTCAAAGTCGGCTTCCATCTCAACTTTAGTAGAAGCTCCAGCTAAACTATCAACCAATATTGTAACCAATCTACCTGAATCTTCTTCTCTAACCTTGGTAACTATCTTTTCTATAGCTTCAAATATTTCTTCTACAGTTTCCAAGTGAACATATAACATATTGTCTATATCAACACCTATAACTTCAAGAAATTCTTTACTAACTGCAGTCTCAGTATCTATGTATACGGCTACTCCACCCTTCTTTTGTGTAGAACCTAATAAATGGGCTCCAACCAAGGATTTACCACTTGATTCAAGACCATTTATTTCTGTAATTCGACCAATAGCTATACCACCATTTGGCCTATTAGAAATTGCTAAATCCAACATAGATGAACCAGTGGAAATAAAATCGGTTACATCAGTTGGTGTTTCATCAGAACCATCGAGAAAATATGCTACTTTCGGATAATCCTTTTTAAATTGTTTATTAAGGCTTGTGGATAAAACCGAAGCCAATTCGTCTCTTGCGGACATAAAATCTCCTATGTAAATATGGGTGGTTCCAGAAGTACGGAGTGTTCCTCTATTACTAACAGTGGCTCTAAACCTTAACCACCCAATATTATTTAATTACCGATTGAATAATTCGTCAAACGCGGATGAGGCATCATCTACTGTAGTAGTTTCCTTCAAAGCTTCCTTTGTAGGTTTATCTACCGTTTCAGTAGTAGTTGTACCATTCGCTTCAGCATCTTCAGATGGATTTAACCATTCATTCAGAACTTCTGTAAGTTCGTCATAAGAACGTTCATTATAAACCGTATTTAAATCAACTTGGTTTTCTAATGCTCCTTCCATTGTTTTCTTATCATCTGAAATTGGTGTCTGATTTGGTTTAACACGAATAGCAGTAGTAGGGAAAGATTTTCCTGTTTCTTCTGCTGTCTTAAACTCAACTACGACATCACGACCATTTTCTGCATCTGTAATATCACCATAATCTGGGTCAGCAATAACCGAGAGTAATTCTTGGTAGACTGTTTTACCAAATCCCCAAAACTTAATACCATCATTTTCTGCTCCACGTACAAGTACAGGTGCAAAAGTTCTCATCTTAGCTTCAAGTTTCTTACCAAGTCTCCAGTCATCACGATTACCACTTGATTTCAATTTGTCGGCAAACTCTTCAACAGGGTCTGGTCTTCCAAAAGAAATTGGTGATAGGTAGGTTCGTCCGCCCAAATCATAATGAAAATACAACTCAATGAAAGGTGAAGTTTTATTGTACTTATTAGGTACAATTCTAACAACTTGCTTTCCTGGTTGCGGTTTCCATAAATTTGAAGTACGAGTGTTTGTGGTTTGTAACTGATTTAAACGTTTCCGTATTGCATCAATATCCATTTTATAATCTCCTAATTGTTAATGTTTTAATTGTTAATTGTTAATCAAAGTCAACCTTGATTAATAATATATATCTAAGATGTTATGTAAACGTCCAAGCTTTTTTAGTGTTATTTCTATCATAACACTTATAATTTATTACTACGAATGGTAGAGTATCTTCTGAATATCCTTCTTGGATTATTCCTCTTTTAGATACTTGAATTTCTTTATCTTTTCTTGCAAATATCCAGATTCCTTTTCCAGTTTTTGTAGTTTTATCAATAACATTGAAATCCGTTTCATATGATTTCATATCAACTATAACTTCACTATGACCTGGGTCATCGTGGAACGCTGGTGAGTGTGGTAGTGGAAATGTCCAAACAACATTTTTACTTATCCTACAAATCTCATCAACAAAGGTTTTCATATATTGTTGTGGTATATGTTCAAGTGTTTCTGAACACCAAACCCAATCCCATTGTTTATCTTTAAAATTTGTACCTTCTATAATATCTTGACAGAAATCAACTCTATCACCTGGTCTTATATCTAAATTTTTATATTTTTTTGTACGAGTTTGTAAAACGCCTTTATATGGAGCTGTACTACCACCACCGACATCGAGTATTGATTCTGTTCCTCGTGGCGGTAAATACATCAAAAAGAATCTTATAACATTTTCTACATTTTTATGTGACGATACGTCTAACATATAACCTTTATTTAAATAAAAAAAAGGGTTCTGTAGTTTTTAAGTTTGTATATAGTGGAAACTAAAAATCAGTTGAACCCTTTTTTATAATTTTTGAAAATTTTGGGGATGTGAGATTAACGATTACTCACAACTTTCAGCTTGGATTTTTTACACCTTGTACTTAACACCCATCAGTAACGATGATTCTCTTAATAGTGGTTAGCTATCATCGAGTGAGTACAACCTCTGTGTTATTACCTTATCTCTCCAAGTGTAGATTATTCGGTCATAAAGTTGGATTTCGGTTTTACCCTTACCAACAACAAGGTCTAAGAATCGTGTTCTTATATTTTCTGAAAGTACATTACAATTCGTATGTCTACGAGACATTTACAACTTACCATTTCAGCAAGTAGACGGACACCACATCCATTGTTAGATTCCCTTATGAGCTTCAAAGTATACTCATTATTCAGGCAATCCCATAGAGAGTTAATTACACTCTCCACTTTCCATTCTCAATTATCAAAAATCTTAATATCTAACGATATATAAATATATATATATTACAAATAGCCAAAACGTTCAGGCTATTTTATATATTTTGACATTTTTTTAATTGTTTCTTTTAATCTGAATCCATTCTCTTCGAACATACCAATTGACACGTCATTACAATATGATAAAACCTCATAACCTTTAAAATTTTCTTCAATATACTTCATTCTCTCATTCCAAAGAGCTTTATAAATACCACGACCTCTAAATCCTTCTCGGACATACGCATCTTGTAATTTTATTTTATTATCCAATTGAAGTGTTAAGTTTACCCAACCAATAGTTTCACTTGATGCTTCGTGTATCGCCACAAACGCTATAAAATTTTTATCATGCTCTATTCTTATTACCGTTATTTCACCACCAAATACATGCATTATAGCTTCCTTTCTTACTCTACAAATACACTTCCAGATATTCTCTGTACTTTTTTATTATTACCTTGATTATCATTTTTCGAGCTTCATCCAGTTCCCATTTTGCTCGTTTGTGGGCAGAAAGAGTGTTATCCAATATAGTTTCTAAGGCTTCAAAGTGTTTATCTGATAATTTCTCTTTCACATATATAAATATTGTATATTATTTAAATAATATTGGTAATTGATAATTTACTCTTACTGGTATTCCATTTTGTTTAGCAGGTTCAAACTCAATTGCCATAACCTTACTTATTATAGTTTCATTTAGAGCTATATTGAATGTATCTATAATATATGGTTCTACAATTTTACCATTTTTATCTACTGAAAATTTTACTAAAACTTTTCCTCTAAGTTCTGTAGTATCTATTTCTGAAATGTCGTCATAACTTAAATGAAAAGGTTTTTTCATTATTGGTTTTTGGTTCTCACCATTTGGTAAGTCTTGGGCTACCAAACAGCCCATTAGTAATAAACACAAAAGGTGCCTCATATTGTACTCCACAATTGATTGATTAGCTCCTTTCTATTCAAAGATATATATAAACCTATTTTAAAAACTTTAAGTGTTTTTCATTTTTATTTCTAATTGTGACAATAAATTATTTATCTTTTTCAATTTAGGATGTTTTGGGTCTGTCTCAATAAGTTTATCTTTTGTATTCATTAACTTACCATATGCTTTTTGTAGGTCTATTAGAGCTAAACCTTTCATACTTCTTCTATAATATAAATGATGAAGTGCTTCATCTTCCGCTTCTGCTCCACGAACACCAGCAACCGCAGTTACTTGTTCTACTTCGGCATATACCTCAACCACATCTTCTATTTCTTCCCATACCGTATTTTCCCACATAACATCTAAATCTAAGTCTATAGATTGTAATTCTATAATATCAATACTATCTTGAATTGCTTTTTGTCTTCGTCTTTCTTTTGACCTAAGAGCAAACTCAGCATCCAATCGTGTTGTACGAATTGAATCACATTCAGATATCCATCCACCATAACCTTTCCATGCTGGATATCCTTTGTAATCTCTGTATTCCGTATCATCACAATCTATTCCGTATGCAACATCTCTTTTAAATTCAGATGTTCTTTTAATATCTTGTGAATATATAACACTTATTGTTAATAAAAGTGTTAGGTACTTCATAATATTTCTATCTCTGTACCTATACCTCTTTTATCGTGGTCTGTACCAATTACTATTGTATAGTATCCTGGATGTACATCAGATGTCCATTCAGTTCTATAAAGTTTCCAAACGTATGTTTCTGTTCGTTCTCTTCCATCTCTAAATCTATCTAATGCTAGTGGTGTTTGGTGAACTAATTTACCATTAAAATCAAACATATATAATCTTGTTCTATCCCTCTGTATTTTATATCTAATCTTTACACAAGGGCCACCCTTTGTATCGTAAGCTCTCCAAGCTACTATCGGTTTTTCATCAAAGTTTTCCATTGATGGTGGTTTGACTTTTGGAATTGCATCTGGGTCTGGTCTCAAAAAAACATATGCAAAACATAATACTATTCCACCATATAGTAAATATTCTTTTATTTGGTCATTCATTATTGTGCTATATACCTCACTGGTTCTTCTGCTAGTTCAAACGATGTAGAATCATATGTGTAGTAATAAATCTCATCATCTGGTCTTTGGTGAAAGATTGCAGGTTCACCCGCATCTATCAAACTAAATTGCCATTCATTATCCTCATCAGGTACACCTAATGTTAAATTAATTTTTACGTTACGAGTCCTACCCATAACTGTTAGTGGATTGTAAGGCCAATTTTCATTTCCAGTTTCAATTAGTTTATCACTAGCGTAAGATTCACATCCTGCCCATATTGTATTAACTGTGGTCTTCTCGGCTACTACAGCCGCTTTGTTTAAGACATGAGTCATCTTAGGTACTGCAACAGCGGCTAATATTCCCAAGATGACCATAACCATTACTAATTCTACTAAAGAAAAACCTTCATTCATTTTCTCTTTGAGTATCTTCATTGTTCTCTATCCTAATCCAAATCAGGTCTATATATTACCTGGTCTGGTCGATATGGTGGATTAGAATATCCAATCTCACCTGTTGATGAATTATAAGTCCAAACTGCTAGACTATCTTCTTTCCTTCTATGAACAATTCGATTTGGGTAATCATTACTTTTATTAGAAGTATATACCCAATCACTATCGTCCATTTCTTTCATAAGTACGGTTCCGCTTTTGTCGTATGCTTGTGGTACTTTAGTTAAAGCATCAAACGGATTATCTGGCCATGTCATCACACCATTGTCAATAAACTCTTCTTGACTATAAGTATCTAAAGCGGCTACTATATTAACAAGTACTCCTTGTTCAGATGCCGCTTCAGATTGTCTTACGATATTAGTGAATCTCGGAATAGAGACTGCGGCTAATATACCAATGATTACCATTACCATAATAAGCTCGACAAGAGTAAATCCGTTTCTATTAGTCACTTGTCAGACTTTCTCTACTGCTTAACGTCCCAGTAGTATCTGAATCTGTCCCTGTGTTAATACCAGCATCATACTCCCACTTCCACCTCGTATTATCAGAACGTTGGTGGGTAATAAACGCCGGGTCACCATCCACAAATGTCCACTCATTGTCGGTATCAGCATTTGTACCATCAGTTGTGTAAGTTTGTGGTTTGTCTTTAAGTGCGTCAAATGGATTATCTGGCCATATCGCTCTTCCACTATCTATGAGTTTATGAATTCCATAGTTTTCAAGTGCTACACCAATATTACTTATGACTGCATCTTCGGAAGCTTCTTCAGCTCTCTCGATAGTCTCTAAATATCGTGGAATTGCAACAGCTGATAATATTCCTAAGATTATCATCACCATTATCAATTCAATTAATGTAAATCCATCATTTGATTTTTTTATTTTCATTGTATTTCTCTTTCCGAACTCTCGTTCATGTTTGTTTAAGATTAAGGTACTAAAGTTTTGTTAAGTCCCGCAGGATTTTCCGTATCTATTACGATAAGAGCAGGTGCTTGAGCATCTGTTCCACTACCACTTCCTGGTATTACCAAATACGCGTATGAACCATCCTGGAATGGTGACCTGATACCATTGTTACCAAAGTCTGATTTGAAATCTAATGCTCCATCAGTATCAAATACTACTGATGTTTCATCATTCATCCAATTACCTTGTATAGCGTCATCGTCATCTGTTGCGGTTGAAAATACATAAACAAACTCACCCAAATCAGATTCATAGTTTTCTTTTTGTTCAAGAATAGTTTCAACATATATTTCTAAAGCTTCATCAGTTAGTTGTCCGTCACCCAATGAAACCCCACCAACTGGTTGGTCATACTTTGTTTGTCCAGGAAATCTTCCTTTTCCTTCCTCGGATAATGTTTGGTTATAAAAATTGTTAGCAACTGTTACAATCTTGTCAATATTTGCTATAGTTTTTTTCTCTTTAGCACCAGCACCGATTTGGCCGAATTTTGGAGCGGCTGTTGTAGCAAGTGTTGCCATCATAGCAGTAGTAACGGCAAATTCAGCAAGTGAATTTCCTTTGTTACTCTTTAGTCTTTTAAATAATTTGTTACTCTTTAATCTTTTAAATAATTTTGTGAACTTCATTTTCTTGTTCCTTTAAGTTTACTTATGGATTTGTCCTTTTAACTCTTCCCTATACTTATATAGTTACAATAATCGTACCAAAGTACCCCGCTGCGAAAAAAAAGTTTTTTGGCTCCTCTAAGCTCAAATATTGTTGAAAATAAGCTTTGGATTTTTGCTAAAAAAAAACTACTCGCGAGAGTAGTTTTTAATTCACTTTTACAAGTGTATTGTTTTAATACACTAAGTGTAACATTTTGTTGTAGTATGTTACACTATTAAAACCTCTCATTTTCAAGGTTTTTTTCTACAATTTCCTTCAAATAATACAAATCACCTCTAGCACCATCTATATAATCCCTACTATCAACATTTGAGTTATATTCTGGTAATGAGTAATAAGCGTCATCTAATTGACCTTCTATCTCATTTAATTTATTAATTACATCAAGTAAGATATTCTTGGTGTAATCCTTATCTTTTACAATAACTTTCATTCTAATTCTCCCCACATTAAAAGTGATGAACAAAGTTTTTCATCATTTGTAGTCCACAGTCTATTTTCTGGTAAATCATTGTGTTCCCAATAAACTTCACCAGTTTCATTATTGTATATCTGAACTATTTGAATTTCTTCATTTACATACAACCAACTAATACATAATTCCCTAATTTCATCTATTTCTCGTTGTGGTATCCTTATACCATCATTGTTTGTTAAGCAATCACACTCATCCAATAATGCAAGAAATGTTATTTCCCTAACTTTAGGGCCTCTTTCATCAACACCTATTATTTTACCTGGACTATAAATTGTTTCGTTAAACATACTCAATTTAATAAACCTCAATTCCATTCAAAGCCATATCAAAGTCATACTCATCTTTTGGATTATCAAAAGTCAATCCATCCATACCAAGTAACATAGCTTCAATGTCTAATTCTTCATTATCAAACCATTCTTCTACAACATCAAAATCTTTGAGTGATAAACTATTAAACCATTCTGATTCGTGTACCATAATATCAACACCTTGAAAATCTTTAGTACCATCTGATAACATAGGGTAGACAATACCTTGTTTAGTGTCGAAGAAGGCTCCAACTGAATTTAATTTAACATGGTTTTTATATCCCATAATGTAACTCCGCTTTCATTTCTAAATAAGATGATTCATCATCACCATAAATCTTTTTATCCATTTCTTTAAAGAAACTATCCATATCAGATTTGATGGATTTTAATTTTTTCACCATCTCTTCTCTATTTTTAAAACTTACTGATTTCAATTTTTTTCTCCTTAACTTTCACCTAAATATACTAAAAATGCACATACAAGTCAAGAGCTTTTTTAAGCTTTTTTAATGGAATGGAGCACCATCCAATGTAAACATTATAACTGCCAAAATGTATAACATAATAACCAATACTATACTACCAAGTATTTCTTTTATTTTTTCACTCATTTTAACTCCTATATTAAATAGTCTGGACCAGTCCAACGAAACCAATTCTGATTAGAGTCGTAGATATTACCCCTTGCCCATTTAGCAGGAGCTCTCCAACCAGCCGCTTTGAATACATCACCTTTCTTGTGTGGTATTCCTTTGTGTACTCCATCAGTTTTAGCGATAAATCCCCAAACAGAACCATTTTGTATAACTTTGTCATATTTTTTACCACTCTTGATATCTAAACCTTTATTGAACTCATCAATCATTTTAAGTCTAATATCTTTTTGTTGTGGTGTTATATCATCCCTTGAGTTACCACCCCAATTGGCGTAGTCTTTTTTAATACCACTCATTAGATTTCCAATGGCATCATAATAATCTATTGTTGAATTTTTGTCTAACATTGTTTCTCCCATTCTCATTTCACTTAAATATACGAAAAAAAGAGATACAAGTCAAGAGCTTTTTTTAATTTTTTTCACATTCAATTGGCGGACAATCATCTGCTGGTGTTTCCCAATCAATCATTTCTTCATATGGTTCTTTTAGTTCTGATATATAATTAGCAACCATATCTGGTGTTTCTTCTGGTCGTTCTCCACCATTTTTTGACAACCACATTTCATATTGTGATTCATCTTTTTCTTTATCCCAACACCAGTCATCTATACCCAACTCTTCAAATCTTTCATGGATTCTACGTTCATAGTATCGTTGTTGATGTCTCATAGCACGTTGTATAGATTTGTGTCTAATATGACCACCTATACTATCTTTAGTACCATCATCGTTTTGAAAAATACATAGTTTTTGTACTCTAGCAATCCTTGTACCTAAAAACATTCTTATAATCAAATCATAATCATCTGTAACATTTACGTTGGTATTATGACCACCTATCTTAAAATAAACGTCCTTATTCCAACATTTAGGTACATTTAACGTTGACCACAACCTTCTTATAGTAAAGGGATTGATATTAGCAGACCTCATAACCTTCCACTTTTTACCATAACCTCTTGGATATGTTGTCCAATATCTATGTCCATATCTCCCGGCATACCAAGGCCCCCAATCATTACAAGTATTATCAACAACATTATAACCACAACAATCACCCCACGTCATACCAACATCATCAAATTCTTTAAATGGATATATTAAATCTTCTATACAATTAATTGTTAAAGAATCATCGTGGTCTAATTCAACTAAATATTTTCCATCACATTGTGTAGCGGCTAAAAAGTTATTTCTACCAATACGAGAAACAGGACTTCTGCCCTCATTTCTTATAATTTTTACTCTACTATCATTTGACGCTATCTTTTCTAACTCTTTCCAAGTATCTCTATCTGGTGAATCGTCATTAACAACCCATTGCCAATTCTTATAACTTTGTTCTTTAATAGAATCATATGTTCTATGTATCTTATCACCTATTTTAAATGTTGTTGTCATTACAGAAACCAAAGAATCATCTGGTTCTAACATTTCTTTCCACCACTTATCATTTAATGTATGTGGTAAACTTTTATCAATATCAGTTACCCACGACCACCAATCTCTATCTGATAAATGTAACCATTTTCTTTTTATATTATCTGTCAAGTTATTTAGATGTAAAAATCTATCTTTCTCACCACCTATAGTTAATATTAAATCTGGTTCATGTGTTTTTAAAATAGATTCGATATTTCTATCATCATCAAAATGATACCAATCTGCAAAATACTTCATACCATAATAATAAATATCTGGTTCTGGTTCCATATTTATATAACTACATTCTTTACGTTCCCAATCCGATAAACCTATTGTAACTATTCCCTCTATTCTATTACTAAATGGTTTCATTTTTTTAAATATAAACGTTGTATTAATCGAGAATCTAAAACATCTTTTCCAAAATAATTTGTAGTTGAATGATAATACTTTGTTTCATATATAACCAATCTATTAAAAACATTACCTACTCTGTCAACTTCATCCCACTTTGTAAAATCCGTACCATATTCATTAACCAACTCGTGTGCAGGTTCATCGTATTTGTATTTATCAATTTCAAGTTCTTTATATCTATGAAAAGATATACCAGAATTAATTGGAGCGTGTGGTGATAAAAATATAATACCAAAGAATTTAATTGAATAATCAATATCAACTATTTTTATACTATTGGATGGTGACCATTCAAAATGGCCATTGATATCATTGAAATCTGATAATTTATTAACTACTTCCTCGGAAACCCCGTCTGATGTTCTCATACCAACAAAATTACCACTCTTATAGTCACGTTGTAAAGCGTGTCTTCTAACTTCGTAAGGTTCGTCATAAAAGTTATCTATTACTGTAACCTTATTGTTCATTTAATAACCTATATTTTTCTATCTTTTTCCCAAGTTTCTATATCAACAATTGAATATATTCTCGTTGGTATAACATTTAATTCATTTTCATTTGTTAATAATAATGAATTTCGATACTCATCCCAAGCAATAGGGAATGTCTTATCAAGTACACCATTATTCTTTTGTCTAATAATGGTATTTATTGCATTAATTGTATATAATGTATTGGTTTGTTTCTTTCTATGTAATGAAATGGTATCTCTAGCATCAGCTCCACCAAAATCATAATCACCAGTTATATTATATGTTATTATTAATTCGTGGTGGTCATTCTCATTTTGAAACACATAAATTTTATTAAATAATATATCATGACATGCAATAATAAGGTCTATGGTATCATAGAGTTTATTTCTTTTAGAGAATGTACATAATAATTGAGACCTCATTAGAATGAAACCCCCACATCCGCTGAACCAGTAATTTCAATACCAAGTGCGTCAACAAGGACATCAAATCCTTTTTTAGCAAACTCCTTTATATTTTCTATAGCTTTCTTTAAAACTTTATTCCAAAAGTTCTTAATCATTTCTGTAATTTTGGATAATAACTTTGTAGCTAATTTTTTGACTTTACTTAAAAGTTGTTTCCCCTTCTTTTTTATATTATCAAAAAATCCCTCTTCTAATATATCAACATATGAATCAACAAGAACATTTATATCATCATTTAATTTCTTTGTTTCTTTTTTAATAACTTTGTTCATTTTATGTTCGAATATAGTTTGATTCTTTTGTGGTACAACATTCTCCGAAATAGATAATCTCCAAGAAGAATTTTTACTACGACCAGCAGATTTATATCCAACTGTACTTGTAACTTTACTCTTATGTTTATTTGCCCACTTTACGTCTAATGGTTCTAAATTAACATTACCATTTAAATCAAATACCATTATTTCATTAGCTATTGAATCTTGATTACTATCCAATTTACTATCACCAGAAAATTTAAAATTACCTGTAGCGGCTTCGTATACAACCCACTTTTTAAAATTATCATTTGACCAAACTGAATCAAATAGTGGTTTTAAATTTTTGTGGTCTATAGCTGTTTCCAGTACTTTACGAGCTTCTTCTTTCATATCTGCATTATCATATGTCTTTAAAAAATCTTTAAATAATTTAGATGTAGTTGTTGGTTTCATTACGGTAACATTTGGAATAAACCATTTTGGTTTATCTCCACCACCAAGTAATCCAAGAGCGGCCGCCTCAGCTTTTATGTGGTCTTGAACACCTTTATCATTTAAACTTGTACCACTCAACTTACCAGTTAATTGTTTTAATAAATCCTTTTCATCTTTATTAGGTTCTTTTACTTTAAGTAATTTATCAAGAATCCCTTGAGCTTCTTTTCTAACATCTGATTCTCTAACATCTAAATAATATTCTTTAAACCTATTTCTTATTTGACCTACTTCTTGGTCACCAGTTATTGTTGTAAACTTATCTTCTACTTGTTGAATTATATCATCTAATAAACCAGTGATATCTTCTTCGGCTCCCCAAAAAGATTTAGCTCCTTCAAACAAACCACGAGCTTCTGGACCAGTAGCACTTGTTAATTGTGACCCACCTTTTTTCTTTAAAGATATTCTATGTGCTTTTGTAGCCATAATATCAGTTTTAGGTGTATTATTAGAATATGGTTTAATTACACTATCGCTTAATCCTTGTCCAGTATGTTCTATTAATGGTAAACTTTTTATTGAAGAATCACTAGCTATTTTTTTACCAACTCTATTTTCAACTTCCTCTCTAAATTTTTCATATCGTTCTACATTTTTAATTTTTACTTTCTTCAAAGCATCTTTATAAGTCAAACCTTTGTTTTCAATAGCGTGAGCCATACAAATACCCATTTCATATGTAGCCGCATCTCTTGGTATATCACCACCACCTTGTGAAGTAAATGTTGATTTAGAAATATCAGGTAGTTTATACATTTTACCATCTTCACCTGGTATTATAGTATCATAAACATTACCTTTTTTAAAAAAATCTTCAAATTCAGATTGTGTTCCACCACTTAATAAACTACGGAGTGTTTTTGAACCATTTCCGTTTGAATCTAAAAAACTCCTTTTAATAATAACTTGACCACTTGGTTCTAAATCAAAAGACTCTCCATTATTAATATAATCTAACCATCCTGGTTGATACTTTGTTTTAGCCATTTGTTTAGGTGTAAATTCCGCTTCATTGATTGGTTGAAAACCATCTACCAATTCTAAAGGATAGCCAAAATCTTTCATAACATCACGTAAAACTGACTTGTGATATCT
>ENA-UZWR01000558-UZWR01000558.1-metagenome-genome-assembly--contig:-Day-1-25m-contig-558_pt1 | contig 82565 bp, 78 predicted proteins | sample MGYA00260337_ERZ794897 | MGnify/ENA metagenome assembly ERZ794897 | reverse complement strand
TAAAAAAAGACCCGGCCCATGGGATGATGAAACATTTGAACTAATGGAAGATGTGTTTGCAAGATGGGATGAAGAGGATGCAAAGTGGTATAATAAATACTTTTCAATACCATTTCAGAGATTCATTCAGACCATTAAAGATTTTCCATCTGAAGCAAAATGGTTTTATCAGCGTGGAAGTAGAGGTTGGTCTGATAGGTCAGTTTGGTCTATTGATACTTGGTTGGTATATAATTTGATTCCAATGTTAGAAAGATTGAAGAGCAATAAGCTCGGTACACCAATATCAATGTTTAGAAAGAAAGATGGAGTTGACAAGGATGGAAATCCAACTGATGAAGCAGATAGATTGGCAGAACAACGGTGGGATAATGTATTGAATGAAATTATTTATGGCTTAAAGTGTGCGAAGAAGCTTCAAGATTACGATTACGAAGATAAAGAAGAAGTAAAGAAGCTAACACAGAGTTCTCGGCGTTCATTTGAGTTGATTGGAAAGCACTTATTTAATTTGTGGGATTAACTCAGGTAAAAGAAAATGAGGAAAAATAAATGATTGACAAAACAATAAAACTAACTGGTGAGTATCCAAGTGATTTTAAACCAACACCAACAGTACTGGAAATCCATCAATATTTTAATGCACATAGTTTTCATAATGGCAGAATGATAGGCGGTAGTAAATCGGTATATAGAAATATGCATCCCGATGATTTAATAATATTCAATGCCAATGTATTGATGCCAGGTTATGGTAAAGTATGGTATGGGGATTTAAATCTTACCGAAGATTATTTAGTATTGAGAGAAATTGCACAAAATTTAAATACAGAGTTATATGTGTTGCGGGAAAGTGATGGGCGATTTGGTGAAGAGGACAAACCGATTGATGAGTTGGTTAAAAAGTCAGTTTGGAATACTACCGAAGATAAACCAACTTTAGAATGGTATAAAAAGAAAATGGATAAAATATATAATAGATGAGAAAAACTTTAACATACGATGATGTAAATATCGTACCGAAGTATTCGGAATTGGAATCTCGTGAAAATGTCAAACTCAATACACGATTTACACGAAATACAGAATTGACTATTCCGATAGTTGCTTCTCCAATGGACACCGTAACTGAAGTAGATATGGCAAAGGAAATGTTAGAGTGGGGTGGTGTTGGTGTTATACATAGATTTATGTCTATTGAAAAACAATCCCAGATGATGAAATCAGTTTGGAAAGTTTGGGATAGTTATTTTAATATTGGTAAAAATATGGGCGGTGATGATAGTGAAAGAACTATAGATACTGAATATGATGAATGGTACAAGAGTGTAAAAAATTGGAATAGCCCACCTACAAAATCGGATTGGGATGATTTAAAAGAAAGATTTTTCTTTGCTGATGAAATGATTCACGATGAAAAGATTTGGTCTAAACGACCATTATGTGCAGCTGTTGGTGTGACAGGTGATTACTTAGAAAGAGTAAAAGAGTTAATTTTAAATGGTTGTAACGTTATACTTATTGATGTAGCACACGGTCACCATAAGTTAGTTGGTGATGCTATAAATACAATAAAAGGAGAGAACAATGTCGAAGTCGTCGCGGGTTCCGTTGCCACCAAACAAGGCGTTAGCTATTTATGTGAAGGAGGAGCGGATGCGATTAGAATCGGAATCGGAAATGGTTCATTATGTGAAACAAGAATTAGGACAGGTGTGGGGGTGCCTCAAGTTAGTGCTCTCCTTGATGCTGTCGCCGTTGCTGATAATTATAATACTCCCATTATTGCTGATGGTGGTATTCGCACTATTGGTGATGTGTGTAAAGGACTTGGTTGTGGGGCTGATACGGTTATGCTTGGTTCCCTGTTATCTGGTACAAAAGAAACTCCCGGCGAGCTTGAGAAAGTAGGTGAATGGCCAAATGAACAATTATTTAAAAAGTATAGGGGTTCTGCTTCGAGAGATTCGAAACGGAGTGATAAGAATGTTGAAGGAAATCATAAAATTATCCCGTACAAAGGTAAATTACATAGAATCATATCGGACATCAGAGATGGAATACGTAGTAGTTTCAGTTATACTGGTGCTAATAATATGTCTGAGTATCATTCTAAAGTAGAGTTAATAGAAGTTACAAATGCTGGACAAGTTGAAGCTAGTCCACATTTATTAAGGAGTTAATATGAATAAAGTTTTTGCATATAGTATGGCGTTAGCAATGATTGGTTTTACAATTATGATGTTTGCATTTATATCATCATTTCCACTATGGTTATTGTGGAACTTGGTTATACCGCCAATTTTTGGATTATCTGAAATTACTATCTTACAAGCGTTTGGATTATGGTTGTTGATAATAATTATTAGAGATACAAGACTTGATATGAACAAAATAATTAATGCACAAATGGGTGATTATAATAATGACTGGTACTATTCAGTTTTAAAAAAAAACTATAGAGCCTAATATTTATAATTAGGAGAAAATATATGTCAAAGACAATACAATACATACAACAAAAATTACATACAGCTATAATGGAAGCTTCATTGGAAGATGCTCAAATGGTATTACAATTACTTAAAGGTGTTGTAGTGGAACTTGAAGAACAAAAAAATGCGTTAGTAGAATCTGAAAAAGAATTAGATAATGTTGGTAAGGAAAAACCACTTCCACCAGAACTTGAAAAAGTTGTAAAAGATGAAGAAATAATTGAAAAGGTAAAAGAATTTAAATTAAGTGAACCAGATTATACTGTAGAAAAAGGTTTAATTGAATTAGATGACGCTATAGAGAAACCAGAAAATGAACTTATGGATAAAGAAGAAAAACTATCAGACTTAAAAGATGTTAGTGCTAAATTAATGACTCAAGGAGCTAAAGGGTTGGAAGTAGTCCAAGAAATTGCTGTTGAAGTTGAAAGACTGGAAGTAGAAATACAAGAAGAAATTGAAACACTTCCAATTGAACCATTAACTCCCGCTCTGAAAACTATGGGGGGATTATAATGAAAAATTTAAAAGATGTAGTAAATTATGTTCAACGAGCTATTGAAACTGGTGATGTTTCTGATTTAGTTACTGCGTATGAAATAATATCGGAGAATCAAAGAAGGAATGCAGAAAATGTAAGTATGCCTTCAGATGAAGCTCCTGCAGAAGAAAAAGATTTTGAACGAGATGCGTTTTTTGCTATGAAACAGAAAAAGAAAGAAGTGAAGAAAATTATTAAAAAACGTAAAGGTTCAAAACAACCATCGTTTATATCTAATGTAGCTAAGGCTATAACTTCCACTACGTTACCTAAACCTACGAGAAGGGTGAAGAAAACAAAACGGAAGAGAACACCAGGTAGAAAACGTGGTTAGAAGAAACTTGGGGATGACATGGTATTCGACAGGTGTTATTTGACAATTGAGTGCAACGGAGTTTGAGTAAGACTCACTATAAAAGACTCACAATCCAAATTGGCGATAAATCGCTAGACGGGTTGGTAATTGATTGGCATTTAGCCAATGATGAAATGGGATTCGACATTTATGTTGATGAACCTGTTTCTGATTCCCAACCAACTTACGCATACGCTGCTTAAGTTACTGAGTTGTCTNNGAATGGTTTGTTAGTATCCTATCGTGATTGGAAACTAAACTAAGTTGTGAATGACTCATTGAAAAAAACAGACTGGACGGGAGTTCGATTCTCCCCATCTCCACAAAAATACGAAAGGGGTATATTGTGAATACACATAATTGGGTAGCGTCACTAATGGTAGTGACTCTAATACAAGGATTTTTCTCTGTAAATATTATGAAGAAAAATCGAGAAACATACAAAGGTTATATTGATATCTTAAAAGAAGAAAATCAATACCTACATAAAGAGTTAAAAACTTTTTATGAACATGGTGTAGAAGTTGATGTTACTATGTATCAACCTGTTTATCCACAAACAGATAAAACACCAGACATAACTGCAGATGGAACAAGGATTAGGATACATTTAGCTTCCGAATATAAGTTTGTAGCTCTGTCAAGAAATCTTTTAAAAAGATGGGGTGGGCCATTTGATTATGGAGACTTTATTTTAATTAAAGGAACTGAAGATAAAGATGGTGTTTATCAAGTAAGAGATACTATGAATCCTAAGTGGGTAAATGTAGTTGATATATTAGAATCTACACACGTACAACCATACAAGTATGAAAATGTACACATCTATCCAATGAATTGGCCACAACGGGAGGATTTAGTGTTAAATAGTTAAAAAAATATTGAATGGTTAGAATTATTAAATGATACTTATTAAAAAGAGGTTATAAATGAAACAATTAAGTACAGAACAAATACAAGAGAATTGGCAAGTATTACGTCAATTAATAAACGACACCTTTACAGGTGAACGTCTTGAAAATTTAAACAAGATGTATGATTACTTTGAAGATAGAATGTGTATGGCTCCTGCTAGTGGTAAAGAACATTATCATAATGCTATGGTCGGTGGTTATGTAGAACACGTATTACACGTTACTAAGTTTGCCGTATCGTTAAAAGAACTATGGGAACACAATGGTGCTACAATAGATTTTACAGATGAAGAAATAATATTCTCTGCGTTACATCACGATTTAGGAAAAGTTGGTGATTTGGAACACGATTATTACATTCCTAATGAATCCGAATGGCATCGTAAGAATCAAGGTAAGATTTATACACACAATCCTAAGTTGCAGTATATGACTGTAACAGATAGAGCTCTATGGTTATTACAACACTTTAATATACCAATGAACCAGACAGAATATCTTGGTTTAAGATTAACAGATGGTATGTATGAAGAGGCTAATAAAGGTTATTTAATAACTTATCAACCAGAATTTTCATTACGTTCTAATATTGCAAGAATATTGCATGCGGCTGATACAATGGCTACCTTTATTGAAGGTGACCAATGGAAACGAGCTGATAATGAATCGGAACAAGTGGTAAAAAAATCAGTTAACAATATAAAACAAGCTGTTAATAGTAAAACAACAGAACCAGTTGAAGATAGTGGTCTATCAAACAAACATGCAGACTTGTTTGAAGAATTATTTGGAGAAGATTAAATGTTTTTAGAAATAGCTCTTGTAGCGTGTACTCTTTTGCTGTTAACTTCATTGTATGTTAATTGGAATTTATTAAAGAAGACAGAACTACTTGAAAACTGGATAGAAGAGACTACAAGGATGGTTGCGAAAACTCAAGAACATATGAAATCTATAGATTCTACAGGTCACTTTGAATCAGATGATGAAATTGGTACAATCTTTGATGGAATTAAATTAACAATTGATAACTTAAATAACTATGTTAAAGGAGAAGACATAAATGGGTAGAAAAGCAAAAAAAGGAAGTAGTCGTTATTACTTTACAATAGATACGGAGAAGGCTATTATTCGTTACAATAAAGAAGAACGTCCTTATATGAGAGAACGTATTTATAATGAACATATCCACAAAGCTTTTGATAAGTTGTGTGAGAACATCATTCATACTTTTAAGTTTTATTACTTTGATGTACCCAGTGAAGATGTGAAACACGAAGTTATGTCTTTTCTTGTTATGAATATGCACAAATTCAAAGAAGGTAAAGGAAAAGCTTTCTCTTATTTTAGTATTGTGGCTAAAAACTACTTAATTTTACACAATAATAAAAATTATAAGGGTTACAAACAGAAGAAAGATATTGCTTCTTTGGATTATGGTGAAAATAAAAAAACAACTCCTGATAATTTCATAGATGAAGGTTCTCAATTTATGATAGAGACTTTGAGATTTTGGGATGTGAACTTAAATAAAGTTTTTAAGAGACATAGGGATATTATAATAGTTGATGCAATATTAGAATTGTTTAGACGAAGAATGTATCTTGAGAATTTTAATAAAAAGGCTCTTTATATCCTTATTCGTGAGATGACTGGTTCTAATACACAACATATTACAAGAGTTGTAAATACTTTAAAGAAATATCATAAAAGATTATCATATGAATATAATCAATTTGGTCAAATAAACGTTGATTATACTGGTTCAATGATAAATACTGATATGAATCTGAATAGTGGGAATAAATACGAATATAGTTTTTAAAAGTTCTTGACTTTTATATATTTTCTTTGTAACTTTAAGTGTTGAGATTGGGGATATTATATCAATTATAAAAAAAGGGGAACGCGTTGTTTGTTCCCCTTTTTCATTTTAGTGTGGTTACTTCTTATATAATCCAACCAGGAAAAATAAGGCTAGTAAACCAGCAAAACCACTATTTCCGAATCCATTAATGATAGCGGTCAAGTTTCCTATCACACTAACACCAAACACACCAGAACCGAAAAGTACTTCAACTATTGCTCCTACAGCAATAAAGTTAAGTAACGTTTCCATAATCCCTGTTATTGATTCGTTTACGGTTTTCATAATCTCTTTCATGATGTCTCTCCTTTCGACAAGTTAATAAAGAATACGTCTATAAATAACTATGATATATATGATGTTTTATTCGGCTATATATATGTATTAACTTGGTTCTTCGTATTTTGATAAATCTAAGTTAGGTAGTGGTTTTTCTATTTTCAAATCCTTTAATTTAGAATTTGCTACCACCAATTTAGAGCCACCTACTATTTTACCACCTACGATATGGTATATGAAGAATACAGTTTTCCACATGCCTACTCTTACGATACGTCCAGGCTCACCATCTACTTCTACAACATCATCTTCGTTGTAGTCATTACCTAAAAATATCATTAGGCCATCTACCGCTTCTTGTATAGTACTTTGAAATAATAGGGTAAGAATACCCGCGAGGAATAACCAACCATACTCACCGATAAGGCCTTCTATAATTGTTTTATCCACAATCAATTCCTTAGTTGGTTAGTTGTCATATATAAATATCATATATATTAGTCATTTTCCATAAAAAAGATATTTATTATTGATGATTTGGTTATATATCACATAAATTAGGAAAATACTATGGCGAACGATTACGAAATATTTGAAGGGAAGACCCTTTCAGACCTATTCAAAGACATTTATTCAAATACAGAGTCTAATAGGAAACAACTTGATGTATTGACAAGAGAAATCGTTGGATTTATTAAGGATGGTGATACAGCCGTTCAAATAGTTCCTATGATTAAAGAATATTTGGAAATAAATGTTAAAAATGATGAGCAACTTGTTAAAATTGCAGGTATTGTACAAAGATTAATAGCGGCCGAGAATAAAGCTGGTAGCGAAAGTGAATTTGGACTAACTGAAGCTGAAAAAGAACAATTAATGCAGGGTATACAAGAAACGGTTGATGAAATGCAACAAACATCAGATGAAATACAAGATGAAATAACGGCGTTAAATTAATGGCATATTTTAAAGAAGAAAAAAAGAAGAGCTTACCAAGTTTACTTGGTGGTTTAACTGGTGCAGGTTCTGTAACCAATTTAATTAAGCAATTAAATAAAAAAGATGAGTTTTACGAGTTAGAAGTTGGTGAAGTTTTGGATGTTTTATTAACATATGATGATTTAAAAAATAAAAAACCTGCAATAAATTCAACCGCTGGTACTGAGACAGAATTTAAAGATATTGGAATGATACAAGTTAGATTGTTAAAGAGTGAAAATGGTTTACCAGTAGAATTTTGTAGTTGGTATTACCCACTTGAATCAAATATAAAACAATATCCAGTAAAGGGTGAATATGTTGTTTGTTGTAACTATTTGAATATGAAATTTTATACACAAACATTAAATTTTATTGGTCATATAAACACAAACGCTGTTCCAGGATTAAGTGATGTAGTTGACAAACCAAATACTGGGTTTTTAGGTCAATTATATTCATTTGTAGATGGTGGTGAAGACGAACCAAAAAAGGAAGAAGAAAAAATTCCACATACACTTGGTGATTTTTTTACAAGAAATAGATATATCAGACAATTGAAGCCTTATGAAGGTGATATTAGTATACAAGGTAGGTTTGGTAATAGTATACGACTTGGTAGTGCGATGTCTGATGACAATGAATTGAATAAAGGTGGTATAGATGGTTCTAAATATGGCCCATCACCCAATATTAAATTAAGGGTTGGACAACTACAAGATTATTATGCTTTAGAAGCTGGTATGGCACATACTATTACTGAAACTGATGGTGAATTTGAAGTTGAACTACAATATAAAGATAACAAATCTGCTAATTTAATTGATATGGAAAATAACTTTATGCAACTTGGTCATGGGTTGGATTCATATGTTGTAGAAGATATAAATGCTGATGGTTCTTCTATTTACTTAACATCAAATGAAGAAGTAAATTTAAATCCTATAACTAAAGTTATGGGAGCACGTATTCACCACGCACATTTACAAAATCCACCAGAGAAATATGCTGGAAAACAAATAATAATGAACTCCGATAAAATTGTTTTTAATACAAAACAAGGTGGGTTGTTTAGTTATACTAATATGAGTACTTATTTTGCTACAAATACAGCGTTCATTGTAGATGCTGAAGCTGGAATAAGTTTAAACTCACCTGGTCTTATTGGTATGCACACCGAAGGTCAAATCCATTTCAGAGGAGAGAAAGATATTATCATAGATTCCGCTGATTCTATACTTTATCTTGGTACGTCACCAAAAGATGAAGGACAACAAGATGAATTAGAACCAGCAGTATTGGGTGGTAAACTTGTAAAATTTTTAAGTGAGTTTATAGATACTATGAAAAGTGCTACATACCCAAGTACACCAGGTGTGGCTGACCCAGGTACTATGACTAAATTAGAAGCTTTAAAAATGCAACTTGGTACTGAAGATGAACCACAAACAGACTTTTGTAGTGTAAGAGTTAAATTACAATAATGCCTTTAACAAAAGATACGAAAGCCTCTTTACCTAAATTAAATACTCAAAAATTTTTCGAACAAGTTAGAGACTTTCAATTACAGATATGTAGTAAATTGGATGGGCCTTTAAAACGGGTAGAAACTGAAAGTGATGATGAATGGTTAATGAAATTAGCAGATGCTATGTCTCGATACATTCAAGACTATGTTGAAAAGGTTGAGATAACTGGTGGTACTATAGCACCAGATACTAAATTGGCTCCTGGTATATTTGATTTGTTAGCTGGATTTAGTACAATGGAAGCTCCAATAGTGGCAGATTCAGACCAAGGTGAATTTGAAGGAACTTTGGTTCATTTACTTTTTAAACCTGGGTTTTCATCCAATTACGATAAAATTGTTTCTGGTAGTCATACTTCAATACAATATCAAGGACAATATTTTTTAGAAACTAAGTCTGTTGATATTGAACCACCACCAACTGAAGTCTTGTATAATAATGATGAACATGATGCGGGAGAGTTAAAAAAATTACAAGCCGCTTGGTCTGGTAGTAACTCTACTGCTAATAGAAATAAAGTAGTTAACTATTTAAAAGAATATCCAGTACAACTATCCAAACCAACAGAATCACCAACACCACCAGACACAACAATGGGTGAATTGGAAAGTATTTATTTACATACACAAGATAAAAGTGGTACTGAATTAGATACCAATCGTATTCCAAACGGAACAAGTGTTGAAATAAAAGGTAGTAGTACTGGTATTTGTATGTATCTTGTAGAAGAACAAATACCACTTGGTAATTGTGTGCAATTTAAATTGAAACCTGGTCCAGTAGATGGTTCTATAATACAATCTGGTAATATGGAATTAAATTGGGAAGCTGATGCTGGTACGTTGGGTCGTATTCAATTAAAAGAAGAATTATTTGAAGTTTATAAATTCGAACTTGATGATAGTGCAACAGATTTAGAGAACATAGAAAAGATATCGGAGATGACCGCAACAGCAATAGATAATTTTGTAGAGAGTGGAGATGTTATTTTAATATCAGATACACAAGATATTGAAATAGATAAAGATATTATGCTTACAGGCCCTATTAGGGTGTCGCCCACGGGCCCTGATGTTAAAACAACTGGAACAATTCCTGCACTTTTAAAAGGAATAACTACTATGGGTATTGGAAAAGCAAAAGTTGTTGATAGAGAAGACCCATTTGAAACTTTAAAAACAAACTTGACTACTTATGCTAGACAATTTGGGCCTGAGGGGAATTTAACTTCGAACTTGACAATCGAACAAATATGTAATAGAGAAGCATATGGATTTGTTAATTCTATTCATACTTACATAACAACTTGTTTGGTCAAGGGAGAACATATAATACCATTATTAACTTTTCAAACTTTTGGTGTTGGAACAAAGGGTACACTCATAAACCCGCCACCAGTCGCACCAGCTCCAGGTATGGTGAGTACGATTGGAACTCCGGCGTGGCCTATCTCTCCATTTACATCAAAGGGAGATATTGGTCATGGAGTATTTGATGGAGCAGATGGTGGGTTTACTGTAGACGAAGATTGGGTAAATGGATTGGAAGAGTGGGAAGAGATTTGGGAAGAACTAGCACTTGACGATTCACCAGATTCACAATCTTTAGAGTCTTCAATTGTATTAGTAAAAGAAGTAGATGGAGTTAGAGAATAATGGATACTCGTAAAGTACTTGGAACTATTATAACTATAAAAGGACAACCAACCATTAATGGTGAAGGAGTTAAACAAGGTACTGATATTTATGATTTAGATGAAATTAATGGAACTGATAATGACGAGATTTCTATAGTTGGTAAAGGAATGGCAATAACAGACGATAGTGGTGATGTTTCTTGTACACCAATAAAATTTATTGGTAAGGGTAATTTTTCTTGTACTATATTATTAGATTTAGACTTGGAAAGTATGTGGGATGATGTTAAATGGGAAGAAGTTCAAGATATCGCCGATGATGATATCCAAGAAGTAGATAACGTAACAGCTACATCTGGTGTCAGGGGATAAAAAATTAACATAAACATTTTAGAACAATATTTATATAATAATAAGGTAAATTATGCCAGAGTTAAAATTAGGTAAAGTAATTGGTGTTAAAGGACAACCAACCATTAATGGTGATGGAGCTAAACAAGGCCAAGAAGTTTTTGAGTTAGATGAATTGAACGGAACTAATGCTGATGAGTTAACAATAGCTGGTAAGAGTCTATTTATTGTGGACGAAACTGGTGATGTTTCTTGTACACCAACAAAATTTGTAGGTAAAGGTGAATTTGATGCTACATTAGAACCTGATTTTGATATGGAACAATTGTGGGATACTACCGCTTGGGAAGAAATTCAAGATGTAACTACTGTAGAATATGAAGTTGAAAAAGTAACTGGTGCAGCAGGAGTGAGAGGATAATCATGGGTAAAGCAGTATTAATGAAAGTAAAAGGTATTGTAAAACTAAATGGGAAAAAAACGTCACCTGGTAAAATAATACAAGATGGTGACACAATTACCACAGGCCCAAATAGTTTTGCTGGATTTATGTTTATTGAGGATAAATCAATAATGAAAGTACAAGCAGATACATCTTGGTATAATGCGTCAATTGAAGAAGTAAAAGAACATATGGATGGTAATCCAGGTGGCGGAGGTGGAACTATGGGTTCTTCCAAATCAGGTGGGTCTACTGATAAAAAAGGTGACTCATTTGTTATAAAACAATTTACTGGTGTCGCCGGAGTGAAAGGTTAATAGAGGAGTTAAAATGAATAAGAAACTATTTTTAACTATTATTGAAAGAATAGTAGAAAAGAAAGTCAAACAAGAATTGTCAAAACAATTAAATGAGATATTTATTAAAGAAAGAAAAAATATCAAAGAAGACAAAAAAGTTGATTTGAATAGTCTGTTGTCTGAACCAATTATAAAGAACGAAACTAATGATGAAATTCAAGAAGACGTTCACTATACTAAAAATTCTAAGTTGAATAAAATTTTGAATGAAACAAGGAGTGGGTTACCAAGTGGTAAAGAATCATACCCTACATTAGGCGGTGGAACTTTTGATACATCTAAGATGTCTGAATTGATGGGGTATGGAAAATCAGAAGATGTTCAACGTGAAGTCGCGGCTGTAGATACGATTAAAAAAGCTGGTGTTTCAGTTGACCAAGTTCCAGACCACGTGACAAATGCATTAACAAAAGATTATAGTAAATTAATGAAAGCTTTAGATAAGAAAAAAGGGAATTAATAAATGGGTGCTTTAGAAAATGATTTGAATCCAGATACTTGGATTGGGTTATCATTCCCACTCGGAAGGTCTGCGTCTGGTTTTTTTCAGCAAACACAAACAACATTAGAACAAACTTCGCATAATATAAAAAATTTATTATTGACGATGAAGGGTGAACGACCAATGAATCCAGAATTTGGTTCTAATTTGTATTCTATTTTGTTTGACCCAATTGGAAGTGACACACCAGTGAAAGTTGAAGAATCTATAAAAGAAGCTGTAGCACAATGGTTACCACACGTTATACTTAATAAAATTAACGTGACCACTTCAGAACAGACGCCAAACCAAATTGATGTCAATTTAGAGTTTGGGGTGACATTAGAACCTGGAGTGTTTGATTCTTTACAATTAACTTTCTTTTCTAATTTTTAGGAGATTTAAATGGCTGAAGCGGCAAAAGTGGAAAAAAAAGAAGTACGATATCTTAATAAAGATTTCTCAACGTTTAAGGATAATCTTATAGATTTTGCTAAAACTTATTTTCCAAACACATATAATGATTTTAACGAGTCAGACCCTGGTACTATGTTCATAGAAATGGCATCATATGTTGGTGATGTTTTATCCTATTACATAGATGATAGATTCAAAGAATCTTTATTATCTTATGCCGAAGAATCTGAAAATGTTTTTGAGATAGCTCAATCACTTGGGTATAAACCAAAGTTAGCTACACCATCGTCAACTAAGATTGATTTTTTCCAAACAATACCATCAACTGGTACTGGTGACAATGTTAGACCAGACTATAGATATGCTATGAAAGTTTTAAATGGAACACAAGTTAAATCATCTAATGGTATCGTGTTTAGATTATCAGACGATATTGATTTTGCTAATTCAAGTTCATTGTCGCCTCGTTCTACTACCATTTATGAAACATCTGGTACAGAACCATCAAAATATTTGTTAAAGAAAAGTGCTAATGTTTATAGTGGAGATATAACTTCAGAAACTTTCACATTCGGAAGTGCTGTTAAATATGATAGAATAGCGTTATCGAAACAAAATGTATCACAAATTATAAGTGTACGAGATGATGAGAGTAATACTTGGTATGAAGTTGATTTTCTAGCTAAAGATGTTGTATTTGATGATTCATCAAACAATGATAGTACAGACCCAGACTTATCACAATTTTCTGATGACGTACCTTTCTTACTTAGATTAGTTAAAACACCACGAAGATTTACAACATACATACGACCAGATGGTAGAACGGAATTACGTTTTGGAGCTGGTGTTTCTGCTGGAGCTGACGAAGAAATAATACCAAATCCAGATAATGTTGGTTCTTCTTTACCAGAAGGTGTAAGTATGTTAGACAGAACATTTGACCCAAGTAACTTTTTAAAAACTAAAGCGTATGGATTAGCTCCTAACAATACTACGTTAACTATAAAATATGCACATGGTGGTGGTGTTAATCATAACGTTGCGGAAGGTTCTATTATTGAAGTAAAAGAATCAAACGCTTCACTATCATCAGCTGGTCTGGACTCTGCAACTGTTACTCAATGTTTAAGTTCACTTGGTGTGATAAACCCAAATCCAGCTCGCGGTGGTAAGGGTAAAGAGTCGGTTATAGAAATTAGACAGAACGCTTTAGCTCACTTTCAAGCTCAAAATAGGAGTGTTACAAAGGAAGATTATATTGTTAGAGCATATTCTCTACCATCTAAATATGGTGCTATTGCTAAAGCTTATATAGTTCCAGATGAACAATTAGAAGGTTCACAATTTCAATTTCAAAAGGAAGTAGGTGGTGATGGAACTGGTATTTTCACTATTGATAAAGAGTTATATGGACAAGATGATTCACCAGAAACTGGTGCTCCAAAAGTTCCAGTAAGGATACCCAATCCTTTAGCATTAAATCTTTATACACTTGGGTATGATACTGCAAAAAACTTAACTTCAGTAAATAGAGCTGTAAAAGAGAACTTAAAAAACTACCTTGGTATGTACAGAATGGTTACTGATGCTATAAATATTAAAGACGCTTGGATTATTAATATAGGTGTTGATTTTAAAATTATGACCAAGAAAGGATACAACAAAGAAGAAGTTTTATTGAAGTGTATTCAGAAGGTTAAAGACTTTTTTGATATTGATAAATGGCAAATTAATCAACCAATTGTTGTTGCAGATTTGTCTTATCAGATATCTTTGGTAGAGGGTGTAGCTAATTTAATACCATTTTCTATTGATATAGATGGAGATGGCCCAGGTGACCCAGTTCAATTACCAATACTACTTAGAAACAAGTGGAGAACCGATGATGGTTACTCTGGTCACATATATGATATGGGTGCGGCGTATAAAGATGGTGTAGTATATCCATCATTAGACCCATGTATTTTCGAATTAAAATATCCAGACACAGACATAAAAGGTCAGGTAGTAGGGAGTACAGACTAATGCATTATTTCGAATTTCCAACAAAAGATACAACTTTATATGAAGGTGAAGCTACATCCAGTCAGAATACTGGACTCGATGAGATTTTAGAAATACGTAAGAAGATGAATGATTCTGGAACACAAATTAATGTTTCAAGAATCTTAATTCAATTTGATTTAACGTTTATATCAAAGTCTATAAGTAGTGGATTAATACCAACAGACGCAGATTATTACTTAAATTTATACGACGCTGGTTCACAAGAATTAGGTTCAAGTGATGTAATATATGCTTATCCAGTAAGTCAATCTTGGGAGAATGGAGAAGGAAAATTTGATTACTTTCCAATAGTTACCGATGGTGCTTCTTGGAGATATAGAACAGGCCCAACCGCTAACGACCAATGGGTAGCTGGTACTAACGATACTGGTGGAACTTGGTTCAAAGGTACTGCTGGACAACATACTTTAGAAGCTTCACAATCATTTACTAATGAAGCTAGTGATGTAAGAATGAACGTAACTGGTATTGTCAATAACTGGATTAGTAGTGGTTCTGTTTATCCAAATGAAGGCTTTATGGTTAAACGAAGTGGTAGTGTTGGTAATAGTGATGTTTCACAATCAGAAGGTAATACTACAAGATTTGGTGATTTTAAATTCTTCTCACGTGAAACTCATACTATATATCCACCAAAACTTGAAGTTGTTTGGAACAATGCTAATTGGGAAACTGGTTCATTACAACCAATAACTGGTAGTGATTTACATAGTGTAGAAGTATATATGCAAGACCTAAGAAAACAATATCAAGAAGATTCTAAAGTTAGATTTAGAGTATTTGGTAGAGAAAGATTTCCTACAAAAACTTGGTCATCAACAACATCAAATGATGTTACTGTAAAATATTTACCAAGTGGAAGTACTTATTATGAAGTAAAAGATGCGTTTACAGAAGATGTTATTATTCCATTTGGAAGTGGTTCAATTATAGGTTGTGACTCACGTGGAAACTATTTTGATGTATGGTTACAAGGATTTCAGCCAGAAAGAGATTATAGAATTAATTATAAAATTGTTAGTGGTAGTGGTATTGGTGAAGTAGTTCACGTTATAGATAATGATTTTCAATTTAGGGTGATAAGATAAAATGCCTTATACAGTAGAAGAACTTTATGGGAATGAATATTTTCAATCTCTTGTACAAGCGGATGAAAAAGAATATCAATTAAAACTTGATTCCGCTATAACAAAAGCTAAAATTTCAGGTTCTGCTGAAGCACTTGAGGTTGAAGGCGAAATGCAATTATATGAAGATGTTAGAACTGGAAGTGGTTTAGACGCACCACACCAATGGATTTTTAATCGTATGTTGTTTAGAAATCATGAGACAAGAAATGAAATTCTTGATGAGGTGATTGATAGAGAGTTTACGTTGGATGATAAACCAACTATTAAAGTAAAAGATGGTAGTGTCATAAAAAAACCTAATAGTGCCACGTTATGTTTGTATCAAGATGATGTCAAATATCCAATAGCAAATATGAATTTATTTGGTATGATGGGATTTAAAACAGAGGATATTATAACTATAGGAAAAAAGTTATATGATAGTATAGAAAACGGGCCATGGATTACAAATTCAAGAATGAGAAATGCTGACGCGTTACTTGGTACACATAGAGATGCAGATTTCTTTGTTCCTGGTTTTGCAAAAATTGATGATGATTCTTTAGCTAAATTGAGAGATAAATTAGAAGATGGTAAACCAATTGTTGATAGTTTGTATCAGATTACTGGTCAAATCGCTAAAAGTGCACAACAAGTTAGAGCTTTAGCCAGACAAATTCTTGGTGAACCATTACAACCACCACCAAGTGATTTGATTAAACAAGTAGAACAAAAACAATATGAAGAAGAATTTAATAAAGAAGTAGCTATTCAAAGAGACGCAGAGGGTTTAACTGCTAGAGATAGAGCTCAAAGAAAAGCTATTCCAGGTGAGTCAATGGATGATATTCCAAGAAAAACATCATCAAGACCAAAACCTACAACACAGACTAAATATTCTGATAGTAACAATCGTGGTACGATTGATAAAATCGGATATTAGATTGGAGATAAGAGATGTCAAAATTATTATGGGGTGGTGAATTAAATACAAAAATTCTACGTAATGCAAAATTTACAAATGATGGAGGTGATGAAGGTGGTGGAGGCACAGGAACATATCAACCACCCGCGGGTAATACACAAAACTACACTATCAATCAAGTGTTAGTTACACCAGTAAGTATTACATCAAGAAGTAGTATAACTATATTGTGGAGCGGAGATGGTGGTAGTGAAACGGAAGAAGTTGATGCTCAACAACAATACTGGGAAGATACGGATTTCGGAGGTAGTTAATAATGAAAAATAATAAAATAATATGGGGTGGTAAAAATGAAACCACTCAATTAAAGATGATAGATTTCGATTGGTTGGATGATGAAGAAAGACAGAGTGAAGTTCCAACTGGAACTATTGAGGTACAAGTACCTGCTAATGCCGTAGATTTAAAAGTATTTAAAATAATATCCACAATATCTGGTAATACAAGTTTAGAATTAGTTTATTCTGATATCGTAGACCCATCTACTGGACAATACATTTTATCTGCTAATGATGTTGTAGAGTTAGGTAATGGTAATTTTAGATTATCTATTGATGGTATAATGAGTAATGACTTTTCTATTGCAATTGCACCAGCCGTACAACAATTACCACCAGAGACTATTCAAGCGGCCCATTATAAATTAGTACCTTCACCACAAATTGTAGAAACACTTGTTACTCAAATTGTAGCGGCGGACAATGGTAAGGTTGATGTCCCAGTTCAATTTGGTGTAGACTATTCTGTTTTTAATCTCGCTCCACCAGGTGCTATTAACGCTGGTGAACAAATTATAGAAGGTGGATTTTCTATACCAGACCCAACACCAACGCCAGATATTGATGATGCTCCACGTTTAGAACCAGATAACTTTAGTTTTCCAGTTACGGAGTTTTCAATAGAAAATAGACCAAATTATATTGAGAGTGGTGTTAGAAGTATTACTGGTATAAATCAACAAGTTGACGTTAGAGTTAGACAACCACAACATCTTGATGTACATTTTAAAATAAATGATGGTGGTTGGGGAGACAAAAAGAGACCAGTAAATCCAGGTGATACTATACAAGTTAGAGTAAAAGCTAAAAATTATAGTTTCTCTAAAACACCATTAGCACTTCAAGAACTTATGGGTGGAGTAACTATCATAGTTGATATAGGACAAGGTAGTTATCAATGGAGATTAGAAGAACAAGTATTTGACCAAACACCACGAGATGATTATGATGACAGAGATTACGGGGGTAGTTAATGATTTGGCAATATGGAAATTATAAGTTTGATTGTAATTTACAGCCACCAACATTACATAAGTTTAGTAAATGGAAAACTAAATTTTTTAAATTAAAAAATGTTGATAAGTATAATGTTTGGTTAGCGAGTGGGTTTAGAGAGAATTGGAAAACTTTGGATATTGATATAGTTTTAACAAACGAACCAATTTATTCAGAGTTACAAGAATTAATGTTAGATGCTATAAAATTAGGTGTTGAAGAAAATATTTTTGTAGATATTTGTTGGTGGGATAAGAAACCATTAGATTATACACGCTATACTTATAAAGAAAAGATATCAAAAATTGTGGTAGGAAATAAAATTATACAAGATGGTAGAATGATAACAGATTGGACATTTTCAAAAGAAATTTATCCTAACTTATACCAATTTTATAAAGTATATCCAACACAAAAACAAATGAAAAGAATTTATAAAAACAAACCAGTTTTATTGGAAGTTTAAATGGCTACACATAGATTAAAGAAAAAAGATGCACAACTTTTAGAGTTAGGTGGGAATAGACAAACTGGGATGCCAGGTTATGATTGGCCACCATTTCTTAATGGTACGCCTGGTGCACACGATTATATTGAATGTAATGTTTATGATGAACAAGGTAAAACTTTAATAGAAACTTTTATTACTAAAGATTATGAAGTAGAAAACAATCAAGTGATATTAAAACCTGGTAATGATTTAAGAAGTCTTGGTTATGTAAGAGGTAAATATCAAGTTAAGTATAATTTTTTAAGAGAAGAATTTGGAACTGATGAAGTAATATTAGTTTATGCTGATAACAATGAAGTTTATACGGGCCCGATAAGATTATATCCGGCTCGAGCTGATAGACCTTGGTATATTGATGATGATAATTTAATTTATAGTGGAGTTAAAGGTGAAGAAGTTGAACGAAGACGAGAATTACTTATTAAGAATAATAGTGCGTGGATTCATAAAATTTCAGATGATAGAAGAGAATTAAGAATTGTTCCAAATAATATTGAGAGTGATAAATATAAAGAAAGTTTTGATACTTTAAGACAAACTATAAAACGTTGGGTAACTACTGCAGGAATGCCGGATGGGATGAGAGTTCGTCCAGATATGACTTTCCCAGATGGTTTTGGTGGTACATTGATTAGATTATCTGGGTCACAAAGAAAGTTTCCACGTAGACATAGAATGACACCAAAAATGGTAGGTGGTGAGTTTATTTTTGATAGAGGATTTATAACTCACATTGAACGTAGAGTTATAATGACACCAAGAATGCAAGACCCAAAACATATGACGACTGGTTTCCATAATGAAATACCAAGACACAATGAACCATTACTTCCATATGAAGCACAAGTAAGACCAAAACTTAATAAAACTTTACCAGTTTATAAACCAAGTGCGGGTGCGGTAAGTAATTTTCAATTTTTAACTACTATGGCAGGAATATAAAATGATTAGATGGGGCGGCAAACCATATACTATCATTCCTAAAATGCTTAGAGACTCTAATGAGTGGGAAGATACACCTATTAATCCAAGTGGTAGAGATAGTAATCCGCCAAATAATCCAGATAGTAATATTGATGACGTACCAGTTGGAGATAGTTTAGATAATTCACCACCCGAAGATTACGATGATACACCAGTAACACCATCAGACCCACCTGGTCAAGATGTAGAACCAGAACCAGACCCACCAGCACCACCATTACCATCAGGTATTTTTCCAACAGATAATAATACTTGGGTTCGTGGTACTATTATTGAAAGAGACTCAACAAAATTAATTAGACTTGATACTTCTTATACAACTTCTGCTACAGATTTTTTTGGTCAAGATGCTGTAACTACAACAACAGAAACTATTACGATAACTCAAGATGATGAAAGATTTACAACAAGTGAATCTACTAAAATAATTGCACATAATAATAAAATTACTTTTTGGGATTCTTCTAATCAAGAAGCAATTGATTTATTTAATATAGATTTAGGCGAATTAGGTGGTGGTGGTGAAAGAGAAACTGTCCGACAAGCTAGAAATCAAACGATACTTACTTCAACGAGTAGATATGGTTTAGAAGTTGGTGATGTAATTAGTTGGGGTTCACAAGAATTTGAAATTTTATCCTGGAATGGTAACGCCGCAGTTGTGGACGGTGGGTTTGAAGCCGTTGTTAAATCAGAATTTGAAATAGATTCGATTATAGAAGTAGAAACTGTAGACTCAACCGTTGCAGAATATACGGATAACCAAGTTGATTATTATGAGATAACAAGTACTGGTGATTCGGTAATAAATTTACAAGAAAATACATTACAATCAACTTCTACTAATGAATTTTACGATATTGTTCCAGGTGATAGGGTTGATGTAAAATTTACACCACCAAGTGAAGCTAGTACACCCAATTGGTTAGGAGCATTTTTTGTTAACATAAGTGATATCAGAGAAGTTGCTATTGGTGATGATTATTTCGCCGCGTTGGGATTAACAACATTTACATTTAGTAATGGATTGGAAATTCAACCATCACAAACACCACTACCTAATTGGTGGATACAAACAGAATTAAATGTTGGTGGATTAACACCAGGTGACATTCAAGCTTATAACGAGTGGGTAGCAAGTGATTTTAAAATATCACCAGTTCCACAAGTTGCAATAAAACCATTTGTATTTCAAGTTGGTTCATATGCCGAACCATTATTAGAAGATTTTGAGCCACCAAATGAGATACCACTCGGTGTTCTCTATGGAATGGATGAAGTTGGTAATGTAATTTCTGGCGAAGGTATCGTACAATTAGATGAAAATGGACGCCCCACAGAATCTCTCACGTATGGTACAATAGCTAATGCGAATAGTATACCAGTTGAACAAGTTCTCCAATTACATCAGGTATATATTCAAGCTAAACAAGAATATTTAAATACGGTAGATGCATTTGAAGAGGACGTTGTTACTTGGACGGAAATTTATGGGCCAGATATATTACCACTATATGATTCAGATGAATTTATATTAAAAGAGGGTGGTAATCCAACAGGGGAAGAAAATCCTAATTATAATAAAATAATAGAAGGAGCTTTCCAAAACCAACATCCATTATATGAGTGGTTTACAACTGCCGTTTCTCAAGAACAAATTTCACAAGACCAATTAAATGATTATCAAGTTTGGTTGTCAAGTGGTAGAACTGTTTCACCATTTTCGCGAGCACAATTTCCACCACTACCATTTACAAGTGAATTACCACCACCCAATTTAAATGGATGTGTAGATGATAGAGCTATGAATTGGATTCCTTGGGCAGCCATTGATGATGGTTCTTGTTTATATTATCCACATATTGCAGATAGTATATTATGGCAATGGGGTGATGGAACTTGGTCACAACAATTATTAGAACCAGGTATAATTACACCTTATGACCACACTTATGAAAATGCTGGTTTATATACGGTAAATATGTATTTAAAATATGTTGATGGTGATGTTGATACATTTCAAACACAAGTTGCCGTAAGAGATGAACCAAGAGCACTTAAAAATTTATGGGATTGGGGTGATGGAGACTTTGAAGAAACCGATGGACAAGATTATCCACCACCACACATATATAGACATTCTGGTGTTTACCAAGTAGCACTAACTACTTTGTTTACAGATGGATTAGAAACGTATACTGAAACTACATCACAAGAAGTTACTATAGTTCCAAATGATTCACCTAAAATTACTATATATGCACATGGTAAAGAGGAAAATATTTCTGATAAAGAAAATGAAATGACATTTATTATTGGTGCTCAAGATTTGGATGGACAAATAGTAAATTATGAATTTGATTTTGGTGATGGTTCTGATATAATACAACAAGATGTTATTTTAGAAGATAAAAAATATTGGGATGATGAACTTTTTACACAACGTAAACGATATAGAAATCCTGGTACTTATGTAGCTAAAGCTAGTGTAAGGGATAATAGTGGAAATATAAGTACAACACATAAAATTATTTGGATTGATGATGTAAGATATGTTCCAACGTATGAACCATTTGTTGCACAAATTACAGATGTGTTATCACCAACATTAATTAGAGTTGATAGAAGTTGGGCAGAAGAAGCTATAGCAAAAAATCACGTATGGGGAAATCCTGGTTCACCCGCTCCAAATGAAGCTGAAGATGGTGAGTGGATACAAGGTAAAGAGTGGGAATATCCATTTAAAAGAGCCGATGTACACTATAGAGCAAAAGATAAAAGAGATTTAAGAACATTAATTAATCTTGGTAAAGATAGATTTGGATTGGTTACAAATTTTAGAAGTGATAATCTAACATTCCATAATTGGCCAAATTCTGTAATTTTCAAATTATATGACCCATTACCAGATTCTATACAAGAAAAAGATTTTGTTCATGTATCAAGAGAAATGTTACCATCAGTACAAAAGAAAGTTAATTTAATTGATTTTGTTGACGAGAAAATAGATGGTATTGTTTTAAGAGCTCCAAATTATTGGAGTCAAGATTTACCATTTGAAAAATCAGCTACAGATTTTAAAAATAGAGAACAAATAGTCTCAAGTAATAGTGATGTTGCAAGTCAATTAGAAGATGCGTTTGTTAGTCAAAGTGATTTGAGTGTGGAATTGAATATTGATTACACACAATATGAAAACTTTATAAAATTTAGTTCTGTACAAAGAAGATATGATAACTTTGAATATAAAGTAAGACGTATAGAACATTATAATGCGTTAAGTCACTCATTATTAACTATAAGTAGCTCTACTTCCGACATTAGAAGTGCGGAACGTAATATAAGACAGATAAAAAATGGATTTGATAGTTTTGAAAAATATATGTATTTTCAATCTTCATCTTACACTACAAGTTCACTTGGTGAATTTAATGATACAAGTTGGCCAAAAGAAAGTGGAACAGGAACATTACTTGACCCATATGTTTTAGCTCATTCAACATCAAGTCAATATCTTGTTTGGAAGAGTGGTAATGAAGAAAGTGCTTCTTTGTATGATAGGAAGAATCTTGATAGGTTAGTAAACAATTTACCATTACACGTTAAGGATGATGATAGAAACGAACAATTCTTTAAGTTTGTAGATATGACTGGACATTACTTTGATGATATTTGGTTGTACACCAAGGGTTTAACTGATATTAATCATCGTACAAACAAAGTTAATGAAGGATTGTCAAGAGATTTAGTACATGAAGTAGCTAAAGGATTTGGTTGGAAAGTTTACGATGGTAAAAATTTAATTAGTTTACCACAACATCACCTTGGAGTAGAAGTATCAGGTTCTAATAATGTAGCATTACAATCATCAGCTGTAGCCGAGAGAGATATTACAAGAGAAATTTGGAATCGTATATTAGTTAATATGCCTTTCTTCTTAAAAGCTAAAGGTTCTGTTAGAGCTCTGAAAGGATTGGTAAGTGTTTATGGTTTACCATCAACAATATTAAGAGTTAGAGAATATGGTGGACCAGTTTTACCAGACCAAAATCCACAAATGGAAAGAATTAGAAAATTTAGAAGGTCTTTAGATTTTTATGGTAGTCAAAACGTAGAAACAACTTGGGCTGATGATACAAATTCTGGTAGAGTACCTGACACGGTAGAATTTAGATTTAGAGCTGTACAATCTGGTAGTGGGGAGTTTAAACAAGTACTTTATCAAAAGGGTACAGATTGGGCAATTACATTAAAAGATGATGGTTCACAAGATAACTATGGTTACTTAACATTTGCTATAACTGGTAGTTCTTCTAACGCAGAAATAACATCTTCATTGTTACCAGTTTTCGACAACGAGTTCTGGTCTGTAATGTTAACGAGGAAAAGTGCAAGTACTGAACCACTGGTTGACGATAGTAATAGTCGTAATATTGATTATGAGTTATTTCTTAAAAAATATGACGCTACAAGAAATAGAATTTACTATCAATCTTCTGCAAGTTTGAATGTAGATGGTCGTGGTGGTGGAGCTCCAGAAGGAATGAATAATAGATTCCAACAAGATGGTGCAGGATACATTGGTGGTGACTCGTCAAGAACATTTGGTAATCAATTTACTGGTTCAATGATGGAATTTCGTTATTGGAATAGTGCACTATCCCAATCAAACTTTGATAATCATGTTAGAGCTCCAAAAGCGTATGATGGTAACCATCCTTCTGCATCTTGGACAGATTTAGTACTAAGATATTCATTTAATAAAGAAGTTAATCATGGAACTGGTTCTGTTGATATTCTTGATACAAGTGCCGACCAAAGTTATTATCAAACTGGTAGTGCTAAAAATTATCCAGACAGAAGTAACTACTCGTATACTGAAGATATAAATGAATTATTTGTTCCAAACACTGGACCACATATAAGAAGAGCTACAAAAGTTAGGGTAGAAGAAAATAGACTCATTCATGGAAGTAAATTATCAGTAGATAGTAGAAACGAAGTTAGTGCATATGATTTAACAAGTACTGATTCTAATAAACTTGGTGTTTATTTTGCACCAACCGATGTTATCAATGAAGATATAATGTTTTCAATGGGTAATTTAGATTTTTCTGATTATATCGGTGACCCAAGAGACCAATTTAAAACTTATTATCGTGGTCTAAGAAAAATTAAAGATATATATTGGCAGAAATATAATTCACCAAATAATTTTTGGGATTATATAAGGATTTTAAAATTCTACGACAAAGCTATATTTGAACAAATGAAATCTTTAATACCTGCACGTGCTAATGCACACTTAGGTACGTTGATAGAACCAAATTTATTTGAACGTTCTAAAGCTATAATTGGTAAACCACCAGAAAGAGAAAATACTTATTGGGAAGATTCTATTGATTTAAATTATGCCGAATCTGCTAGTGGACAATACCTTGATACCGAAGGATTTATAAGCGAATCCACACACCCAGGTCTAAGTGGTACTGAAGATTACTACCAAACTTTTATTAGTGAATCTGCAACACCAGGAGTTAATGGTACAAGTGACTATTATCAAACTTTTATTAGTGAATCTGCAACACCAGGACTTAATGGTACACAAGATTACTATCAATCATTTATTAGTGAATCTGTTGTTCCTAATTTATTTGGACTGTATGTTGATACTGAGGGTTTTGTTAGTGAATCTGTATATCCAGGTTTAAAGGGTGAATATGGGGATTATACGAGTAGTATAGACATTAATACAGATGTATTAACTTTCTCTGGTACTTATGAAGATTTTTCAAAAGTAGCTACCCACGGGCCTAACTCATCAACTGGAATAGATACTTATGAAACATTTCATATGCCATCACTATATAGTTTTACTAATAATGCAAGAGGTGATAACACTTATAGTGGTTCATACATAGCAGGTCACAATGGTGGATATTCTGGTGGACAAAATGGTAAATCCATATTTGAAGAAGTAGAACCACCATTTATTAGTGGTTCAAGGAAGTCAGAATATCATATGATAGAAACATATTTTTATAATAGTAAAGATAGTTTTTATAGAGGTGGTAATATGGATATAAAAGACCATGCAAGATTCCACTCAAATTCATCTTCTTTAAAACCTGCGGAGATAACACCACTATACGAAAGTTCTACTGGACTAAGAAATTTATATTTTGACGGATGTAAGTTAACCAATGATGGTACTACAGACGGCAAAGAGGTTATAGAGGTAACTATAACTTCACCAACAATCTTAACAACAAAAGAATCAGGTGATTCTAAATTAAGTGTTGAATAAAAACGTAAAAAACGAAATCAATGATATTTATATATGAATTAAATAAGTTATTTTACCGAAAATATTGGTGACGAATATTTATATATGAGAACAAGAATTAATCACTGGAGAAAGAAATATGGGATTTTTAGATAACTCTTCAACAACTGTAGACGCTATACTAACTAAGAAAGGTCGAGAGTTACTAGCTCGCGGGAGAAACGAATTTAAAATTACAAAGTTTGCATTAGCTGATGATGAAATAGATTATACTTTGTGGGATGTAACCAACTCTCTTGGTTCAAATTATTATGGTAGTGTTATAGAGAACATGCCATTAATTGAAGCTGTACCTGATGAAAATCAAGTAATGAGATATAAGTTGACAACATTACCCAAAAACACAGCTAAGATGCCTATACTTGAATTAACAACTGCATCTATGACATTTAAGAAAGCTGGAGTTAAACAAACAATAACACCTAACACAAGAAACGCGTCAGACGCTACTCTTGGTTATACTTTTGTGTTACATAACTCTGATGCTTGTCGTATGATGGTATCTGCGGGTGGTGAGGTATCAGCTCAAGGAGCTACTATCCCAACATTCATTGGTGATGATGATAGGAAAAATTCAATAACTGTTGTAGCAAAATCGGTTGACTTAATCGCAAGAACATTGTCTTCCGACATTAACTCACAACTTACCATAGTTGGTAATGAAACTGGTGCTACATATACTGTACCTGTTACAATCAATGCTGATGTACCAGTTAATGTAACCGCTGATTAGGAGATATAAAAAATGGCTAGTAAAATGAATAAGAAAAAAGGTTTATCACCAGCGGAAGTAATACAGATTGAAGAAGCTGTAAAGTCTGGTAAAGGTATCGGTGGTTTATCTGTCGCATCAAAACTTCTTGGTAAAAGTATTGGAAGACCAGCTCCAATAACTAAACCAAGTATATATACAGTTTTTGACCCAGACAACGACATTCTGGAGAACATGAAAGCCGTTGTTTCTTCTCCACTATGGTCTGGTAATACTGGAAGTTTATCAACTTACTTTACATCGTCCACACAAAGTGGAAGTAGTGGTGAATATTATTATGATGTATATGCAGTAGACCCAAGTGATGATACTGCTCAAGTACAATTTGGAATTGCATATGGTCACTACGCTGGTAGTGGTTCTAAAGCTAGTGGTGGTGATAATGCATCATCTAAAGCTATGTATTCACAATTCAGAAATATTTTACTAACACCAAATGATAGTAAGTTTACTATGGCGGGAAGTGTTGATTCAGATGATGTTTACATCATATCTGCAAATAGAGCTCGGATTCGTGAAAAAGTTGACCCAGGTAATTGGGAACTTTGGTTGAGTGGTAGTTCTGGTGTAGATGAAACAGGTCAAACACAATGGAAACTAATTGATGATAGTGGTGCTACCGTAGACCCATCAGTAAACAAGGGTGGAAGAGTATTCAACATTGTTTCTGGTTCACTCTCAAGTGGTGTTGCTCAGATAGAAACAGCTGCGGCGAGTCAATATAACGGTGGACTTGGTTTATTCTATCCAGATTTAGGTATTTGGATTATAAGTGCCGCTCAAGCTGATGGTTCTGGTTCATTAGGAACTGCAAGAACTATAACTGGTGCTGAACAAAACAACATGAAGTTCTATAATGCTTTAGTTGGTGGTGGAAAATTCCAAGCTCGAAGAGAAGAAAATATTTCTTCAACTCATTACTTTTGTAGAGTAAGGAATAAGAGATACAATTTTAGTAACAACCCAACATTCTTTACACAGTCGGATGGTTCGTTTACTAATCCATCATTTCATAAAGACCCAAAGACTTACATTACTACGGTCGGTATGTATAATGATGAAAATGAACTATTAGCTGTTGCTAAGTTAAGTAAACCTTTATTGAAATCTTACGCTAGGGAAGCTATTATCAAAGTCAAATTAGACTTTTAGTCTAACGGAGAGGGTCAAAAATGATATTTAAAAATCTCGACCCAACAGACGCTCTAATAACACCTTTTAAAACTTATAAGGATTTCACTTTCACACAAGCTGATAGTGGAAGTGGTGTTTATTGTATCGAAGGGTTATCTGGAAGTTGGCACAACTTCGACACTTCAACTGCGGCATCACACTCATTCGGAGATTATAACGCACATTCTGCAAGCGTTGGTAAAGACCCTTGGAGTCAAGGTACTTGGTATAAAATACCAACTTACTGGTCAATGAGACATTTGTATTATAGGGATGGAAACATACCATATCAGAGTTTTGGTAATACAGATACCAATAAGTGTTATAGGGATTTACACAATAGAATAAATGTTATATCAATTCCACAACAATTTTATAATGAAGGTATAAAACCTGGTAGTGTTAAACTAACAGATGATAGTACTGGAGTAACTTATACTATTTTTGATGATGGTCAAGGAAATTTATATGACAATACGTATTCTGCTAGTTTTGCAGCGTTTAAGAGTAGTAGTTGGGATGGTTCGAGTTTAACTGCGGAAGGTAGTGGTAGTTCTATAGGGAATATTTTTTATGAACATGGAGTCATTGCAATAACAGATACTGGTTCTTATAGTGGTGTAGGACTTGGTAGTGGTACTGATGGTTGGGAATTAGACTTCAAAAGTACACATACTATATACGAACATGAATATTTATGTAATATAGGGTCTACAGAGTTTAATACAAGTACTAATATTAGTATAACTTCTGGTAGAAGTGGTAGTATTAGTGTTATGCCGAACTCACCAGATGCTTGGAGAGTGTTTGCACCAGGTGATAATCCAAGCGGTGGTAGTGGTTCTTTACAAACAAGTTATGAAGCAACAGAATTTGCTATTAATAATACAACACATTCTGATTTTTCACCTTATGTAACTACAGTTGGTTTGTATAATGATAATAATGATTTGTTAGCGTTAGCAAAATTAGGTAGGCCACTCAAAAATGATAAGGGTGAGGCCTATTCCATAGTAGTTAGATTTGATGTCTAAAAAAATATTTTTTAATATTTATAGTTATATAGTGGTATATAAGTTAATTTTAATAGGAGAAAACAGATGTTAAAGAAGATTATATTAGGTCTATTAGTGACCTCATCTTTGTTTGCGGAGAACGAACTTTGGAAATTCTTTAAGTATTCCACGGCTTATGCGAGTTTCAGTTTAAATGCACCAAGATACCAAGATGATAGATTTGCTATTATTGGTGGTTTGAGTACAGGCCAATTACAAGTAGAAAGAACAGAAAGAGATTTACAACCAGATTTTCAAAAGTCATTTGGATTAAGAAAGATTGGTAGGTTTAAGTATGAGCCAAAACGTGGTGTTAAAAATGCTGGTAATGGTGGTACTTGGTATGATGGGTCTGAACAAAACGCTAACGAAAGTTCTACATTTGGACCAGTTAAAGGTTGGGAATACTTAGTTAAATGGTCTGAAGGTCGTCAATGGGGTAATGAATATCTCAATCAAGAATATTGGGTACGATATACTGGTGATTGGGCAATGGTAAAGATTGGATGGACGGAATTAGGACTCGAAGATATAACTTATGGTCAAGGTGATTTAAGATTTAAATGGACACCACCAGTTATGGATGATAAATTAACCATCAGTATTGGTGCAAAACACAGACAACATCCTGTTTATGGATTTGATGCGGCTATATTAGATACAACTTGGTATAGAGGACAATGGTGGAACTTCGCTGAAGATGCTTTTGGTATTGATGACAATATGTGGTTCGACCCAACTATGATAGATGAAGATGGTAATTGGATTAACCAACAATTATATGAATACGACCCTGACACTGGTGAACTTGTAGAAATTGAAGGTTCTGGTCCATTTTGGAATGAAGGTGGAGAGTATTGGGGCCACGATTGGTTGTGGAGAGATGCAAGTGGTCGTATCTTTGCATATACAGATAGAGAATATTTCTTATATCATTTCCCAGGTATGTTAGAAGAATATATTGGTGGAGTTAAGAGAGATTTGGGATACCAAAAAGAAACAAGTTTGGTACTTGGAGCCGATTATTACCATTATGATGAAAATTGGTGGGTACATGCGTGGGGTAATTGGTTACCCGTACATTATGGACACGACCAACATTCATATCATAATGCAACACATTATGGTGACCACGTGGAAGATGGTAAAGAACCACATAAATTTAAGTATATGGAGCCAAGTGTAATGAAATGGAATGATTATGATTTTGGTGCTATATTTGGTGTAAAAATACAAGATAACTTAGGTGTTTTTGCAGAAGGTCGTTATCTATACTATTGGGAACGACCAGCTTATGATATTAAGTTCGGTATAAATTACCAGTTTGTGGGGTTTTAATTTGTGCCGAATAAAAAAGCTAAAGATAAAAAACGAAAAAGACAATTGTTGAATAAAAAATGGGCTACAGAAGGTAGAACATCAACTCAACATAAAAAATGGTTGGAAAAAAATAAAGATAAACAACCAGCAAATCCTTATTTAAGGGGATAAAAGATTTTTTTAACGCGTTAGATTATTGGAGAAAACAATATGAAAACTATATTAACTGGAATACTTTCACTTTTTATTTTCTTTGGAGCAGTTCCACAAGTGAATGCTATGGATATGAATGAAATGGCAGGAATGGAAGAAATCAAAAAGAAGAAAAAGAAGAAGGGTAAAAAAATAAAGAAGGGCAAGAAGGGAAAGAAGAAAGGCTTTTTTTCTAAAATGTTCGGTTCTAAGTAGAAAGGAAACAATGAATAATCCGATAGCAAAGTTTTATCAATGGCAAGTCTCATCGGGAGCCTTGGATGGTTGGACATCTTATCATTTAGCGGCTGGTTTGTTTATCGCAAAGATAGCACAATGGTTAGGAGCAACTGATTTTTGGGCTGTGATGTGGGTTGCCATTATCGGTGTAGCTTGGGAAATCTTCGAAGTATATGTAGAAGGTACAGAAGAAACTTATGGCACAAAGAAAAGGTGGGCGTATAATACAGGTGCTGACTTATTTGTAGAAATCGCCGCGGCATGGTGGATGGTAATATGACACCCAATGATATATATTATACAATGAAATCAATTTTAGGTTCGTTTCTAATAGCAACTATGTTTCTATCATTTAGCTGTGAAGATGAAGTTGAAGAAATTCCTGTCGTAGAAAATATTGGAATGTGGGTTAATGGTGACATTATACCTGTATATGATTATTATGAACGTATTACTACTTTTGGTAAATCTTTTAAAAGTCCTGAAGAATGTCAAATAGGCAACCACCAACCTTGTAATGAATATCATATGAACAAGATATTTGTTATTCACTTTCAAAAAGATTTAGGTCGTATAACACCTGAAAAAGAACATTATGCTTTAATATTTTATGATAAGAACGCAGATGATGATAATGACTTAATTGATTTGGGTGTTTATGTCAATCCAGATACGGCTTCTTCAAAGGGTATTACTTTAGAAATAGTGGGTGTTTCCGATTATACGGTTAACGCACAAGGTATTATAAATCAACTTTATAGTAACGTTGTTAGTGGATATGCCGAAGGAACTTTCTGGAATCCATACAGAAACGAATTTCAAAACGGATTGGTGGTATTTGAAAATTTACCAATAAGTACTGATACTACTAATACATTTTATAGTGAGTATTATTAGGGGAATAAAATGAATGGAGACATTAAAATAGGTAAGTTACTTTGTGATGAAGATATCATCACTAAGCGACAATTAAACCAAGCCCTACAGGACCAAATAAAAGGTGACAAACGTAGTCTTGGTGAAATACTTGTAGATAAAGGTTATTGTACTCTTGATGATATAACATCTGTTGTATTAGAGCATGGAAATGGTCACGAAGAAAAACAAGACAAAATTACCGAAAAGATAGAATCACCACCAACGGAAAAAGAACCAATTGAATTAAGTGAAGATAAAGTATTGAATACTAAATTTACATTATCAGTACAAACTATGGTGGCGGCCGGAACGGGTCTTGCGTCACTAATAGGAATGTGGTATACGTTACAAGGTGAAATTGAAGAAGCTAAACAATTACCAAGTTTAGAAAGCTTGTATGAAGCTGAATATCCATCAAAACCAGAGGGTCATAATTGGCCAAGGTCTTTTGAACAATATAAAAATCAAGTAGGTGGACTTCAAACAGATATGGATGACATTTTTGACCAATTTGAAGAGTTGGAAGATTTAATTAAAGAATTACAAAAGGATATAAAAGACCTTGAACGAAGAAAACGAGATAAGTAGGAGTTTGTTATGAAATATTTAATAGGATTACTATTTTTGATTTCATCAGTATTCTCTCAGGTTACTGATAAGAATTTTAAAGATGAAGCTGGTAAGGGAGTGGTAATTATAAAATTTACGTCTGAATGGCAAGAGAAAGATTTAGACCCAGCAATATTAAAGGGTTTAGAGGGTTACGAGGATGCTACAATACTTGAAGCAGATTCTGATGTAACCAAGAAGTTGTGTAAGAAATTAAGGATTCGTAATTTTCCGTCAATAGCGTTATATATAAATGGTGACAAAATGGATGTGTGGAAAGCTGATATGGATGGTGAAGTTGATTGTACCAAGGGTGATATAAAAGATGCTATAGATGATGGATTAGCTGCGGAACAATTTTAGGAGATAAGTTATGGGATTGTTAAGTACATTAACAAGTGCGGCAGGAAGTTTATTAGGTGGTGATACGTTAAAGGATGTAGGTGGGATTATTGATAATCTACATACTTCGGGTGAAGAAAAGGCAGAAGCCAAAGAAAGAATTACAACAATATTAGCTCAGGCCGAACAAGCGGCTCAAGCTCAAGTATCCGCTCGTTGGGAAGCTGATATGAAACATGGTAGTTGGTTAAGTAAAAATATTCGACCATTGACCTTAGTATTCCTTACTGCGATATTTACTGTATTGAGTATTTTTGATGGAAATTTACAAATAGGTGGAGAAGATTTTACAATTGGGGCGGCGTATGTACCTGTTTATCAAACCTTATTGATGACCGTATATGCGGCTTATTTTGCTGGTCGTTCAATCGAAAAAGTAAAGCAGGTAGCAAAGTAGTATGATTAAATTAGAAGAATTATTGCAAGAAAATAAAGATACTGAAGATAGTGTTGGACTTCTGTTAATACACGACAAAAAATTGTTGTGTATGAAACGTACTGCATCTTATTGGTCAATACCAAAAGGTCATGTACAAGAAAATGAATCTTCTATAGATGCGGTACATAGAGAGTTAATGGAAGAAACTCAAATAGTACTAAATAGAGTACCTGAAAAACTAATTTGTGGTCATAAGAAAAATGGTGGTGAATTTCATTTATTTGCTGTTAACTCTGTAAACTATGAAAAACCAGTATTAAATCACGAACATGAAGATTGGGGTTATTTTGAATTTTCAAAGTTACCCGCGGGTTTCGATGAAAAACTGATAGCAATGAAGAATGACTGGTATTCACAAAAATTGTTAGAACCACATTCTAATTATCAGAGAGACAACGAAGATGTCCCTGTATAAATCATTAGTTTCAAATGAAGTAAAACCTACTCGTGCTAAAAAAGAGGGAGTAACTAAAGTTACTTTACATCCTGAAATACTAATGGAACGGATGGACTTTCTTGAGATAGCAAAAGGTATTGTAAGACTTCATAAATTAAAATCAAAGGTTGTTTTTAATAAAAAGAAAGATATTAAAGCTGATTATATACCTGAAACTGATACTATGACAATAGAACCAACATCAGATTTTAGAGATTTTGTTATGACTATATTACACGAATGTCATCATGCTATGATGGCATATAGAATGGGTGTAGAAAGATTTGTAAAACGATATAATCAGGCTGGTACTATGGCAGCTCATGGTGGATTAGACCCACACGACAATAATAAATGGGAAAAGAAAGCTGAAAAGTATGCAGAACAAAATATTGATAAGTGGATGAAAAAACTAAAAAAAGCTTGATTGTTTTCTCCAGTAAGAATATATATATTATTAATGTATACATAAATGGTTATATATTACCATAACTGGTTTTATTTCATGATTTCTATGCCTAATTTAAAACCAAAATGTGATTAACCAGTATACTTAATAATAACTAATAACAACTAAAACACTAAATAAGTAATTAACTAAATAAGTTTTTTTATGAACACACGTTCCCGCAAGAACAAAGGCAAAAGACTACAAAATAAGGTAAGAGATTTATTACTTGAAACCTTTCAGAACGTTTTAGAACAAGACGATATTAAATCTACAACTATGGGTGAATCTGGCGAAGATATACAATTGTCACCTGCTGCAAGAAAATTGATTCCTTACGCTATTGAGTGTAAAAATCAAGAAGCTTTGTCTATATGGAAATCATTAGAACAAGCTGAAAATAATTCAAGTGGTTACGAACCATTATTGATATTTAAAAGAAACAGAAGTAAGACATATGTCACTATGGATATAAAGGAATTTCTAAGGTTATTGAGTGAATCAAAAGATAGTTAGTTTATTAAATAGGGTATTAAAAACAAGTGGTAGAAAGTTAAAGAAGACCAATGAATATATGTTTTGGTCACCTTTTATAGCACACCACAAACCTAAACTACAAATAAACATACAAACTGGTAAATGGCATTGTTGGGTTAGTAATGAGGGTGGTCATAACCTATTTCAACTATTCAAAAAAGCAAAAGCTACCCACGACCAAATGGATGAACTATCTAAATTGGTTGGTAAACCAAATTACCGCCGTGATGATAGTGAAACTACAAAAAAACAAGTCGTTAAATTACCAAGAGATTTCAAGTCAATGTATGAAAAGAGTAATTCACCAGTATATAAACAAGCTATGATGTATTTACTGAAACGTGGAGTTACTGGTAATGACATATTAAAGTATAATATAGGTTATTGTGAAGAAGGTGCGTATAGGAACAGGGTTATAATACCATCGTATGATAAAAATGGGTCGTTAAATTACTTTGTTGGTAGGGATGTATATAATAGTAAGTTAAAGTATAAGAATCCACCAGTATCTAAGGATGTAATAGGTTTCGAATTGTTTATAAATTGGGATGAACCATTAATATTGTGTGAGGGTGTGTTTGATGCTATAGCTATAAAACGTAATGCTATACCACTTTTTGGCAAGACTGTACAATCCAAACTAAAAACAGAGTTGTATTTACAAAGTGTTAAAAAAATCTACGTTGTTTTAGATGAGGACGCTAAAAAAGATGCGTTAAAATTGACATCTAAGTTAATGGAGAATGGAATAGAAGTTTATTTTGTACATATGAGGGATAAAGACCCATCAGACATTGGTTTTGAACGAATGTTACATAAAATAAAGAATACAAGAAGAATGAATTTAAAGTCATTTTTAGCAAACAAGTTATTTAAAAAGAAGAAGAAGTTCATAGATATATGATTAAAAAAGAAATCACTCCATTTAACGAGTTAAAATACATACACCACATTTCAGATATACAGATACGTAATCTGAAGAGACATAAAGAATACGAAGAGTGTTTTGAAAGAACATACGAAGAAGTTCGTAAGTATAAAGACAACGCTGTAGCGTATATTGGTGGTGATATAGCACATTCAAAGACCGAAATGTCACCAGAGTTGGTAGACCAATTATCAAGGTTATTTAAAAACTTATCTGATATAGTTCCAACGATTATTATAGCGGGAAATCACGATTGTAATCTAAATAATCGTTCTCGTATGGATGTTCTCACACCAATAGTTGAGAATCTTAATCACCCAAATTTACATTACTTTAAGGATAGTGGTATTTATAAAGTAGCTGATGTATCATTTGTTGTTTGGGATGTTTGGGATAAGGAAGATGATTTTATTACGGCAGACCAAGTAGATGGTGATACTAAAATAGTATTATTTCATGGTACGGTTGATAAATCAGAAACAGATTTGGGATTCAAGTTACCATCGGATGTACATATAGATAAATTTAAGGGATATGACCTTGGATTGTTAGGTGATATACATAAGAGACAACATCTCAATAAAGAAGAAACCATATCTTATTGTGGTTCATTGGTTCAACAGAATCATGGTGAAGGTTTAGACCACGGCTATTTACTATGGGATGTTCCAAGTCGTAAATCTACTTACGTACCTATTAAAAACAATTATGGTTATTATACTTTGGACGTAGAAAATGGTGTAGTACCTGATGTAGATGATATGCCTGAGAAAGCTAGATTACGAGTACGAACAAAGAATACAAAACCATCTCAATTAAAGAAAGTTTTATCTGTTATTCGTAGTAAGTATGGAATCAAAGAAGTTGTAGTAACAAAAACAGATAGTTTTGATAGAAAGGACTCAGATACTTCTAAAATATTGATAGGGGATATAACAGACCCCAATCATCAATATACAATGATTAGTGAATACCTTGAAAAAAACTATCCTATAGATGAAGATACATTAATTGAAGTCAAAAAAATAAATGACGAACTAAATTCGACCTTTTTTCATAATGACTATCAACGAAATATTCAATGGAAATTAAAATCAATGACTTTTGATAATATGTTTTCGTATGGAGAAGATAATGAGGTAGATTTTACTAAACTCGATGGTATAGTTGGGTTATTTTCACCAAACGCGTCTGGTAAATCAGCGTTATTGGATGTTTTATCATTTGGTTTATTCGATACATCATCAAGAGCGTTTAAAGCAGAAAATGTGTTGAATAATAGAAAGAACAATTTTTATTGTAAGATTAATTTCCAAATAGATGATACTGATTATTATGTAGAACGTAAAGGTAAAAAATTAAGTAATGGTCACGTAAAGGTTGATGTAAATTTTTGGATGATTGATGAAACTGGTGAAGAAATATCATTAAATGGTGACCAAAGACGGACAACAAATGTTAATATTAGAAATGTTATTGGAAGTTATGATGATTTCGTATTAACCACATTGTCCTTACAGAATAACAATACAGTTTTTATAGATAAGACTCAAAAAGAAAGAAAAGATTTATTATCTAAGTTTATTGGTATTGGTATATTCGATGATTTATGGAAGAGAGCTAACGAAGAGATATCAGATGTATCTGCGGTACTAAGAAGATTCCATCAGAGAGATTACGACAAAGAGTTAACAGAGACACAAGATAATTTAAATCAATATACACTCAAATATGATAAGTTAGTTAAACAAAAAGAAGAATGGGTTGACGAGTATGACCAATTAAATACTGATATAATAGAAACCACGAAGAAGTTAAAGAGAATTGACGAGTCTGCTAAAGATATAGATTCTTTAAAAGATAACAAAACAGCATTAAATGAATTATTACACGAGATAGATGAAAAACTTGGTTTTTGTCAATCACAAGAGTCTGAAGTTTTAACTAAAGAAAAGAGTTATAATAAAAAAGTTGAAGAATTTGAAGAAGGTGATGTTGATTCTAAATACGAAGAGATTCAGAGGTATGAAGAAAAGAAAAATACCTTGAAAATTGAACTTGATAAGTTAAAAATTCAAGTACAAAATAAACTTGATAAGATACAAAAGTTGGGTAGTGTTACATATAATGAAAATTGTGACGATTGTATGAGTAATCCATTGACACTTGATGCTATAGAAACAAAGAAATCTTTGGAAGAGGATAAGAAAACCGCTAATCAATATGTATCCGACTATGATAAAGCAGAAAACATAATAAAACAACTTCAATATATCAAGGAAGATAAAATCAAGTATGATGATGTAAGACAAAATTTAGCCGATGTTGATGTCCTAAAGAATAAAATAGATAGTCAATTAACTTTACTAACTGAAAAGAAGAATGGTACTATAGACAAGATTAACGCAAATGAAGTTGATATAAGTAATTACTACAAACAAGAAGAGGATATTTTATTTAACAAGGAATTAGAGGGTGATATCAACGAATTAAGGGGTGATATGGACAACTTATCATCTTTGATTGATAATATATCTAATGACATCAATATTGTTCATGGTGACGTAAAAGTACAAGAAAATAACAAGAATAATATATTATCTACGATTAAAGAGGTAGAAGAGTTAGAAATAAAATATAAAGCATATGAGTTTTATTTAAATGCCGTAAAACGCGATGGTGTACCATATGAATTGATATCTAAAGCTATTCCAACAGTCGAAGGAGCAGTAAATGAAATCCTTTCACAGATAGTAGACTTTTCTGTTATGTTAGAAATGGATGGTAAGAACATTAATTGTTATATTGTTTATGATGATGATAAGATATGGCCTCTTGAATTAACAAGTGGAATGGAAAAATTTATCTCTTCATTAGCTATACGAGTTGGTTTGATTAATGTATGTAATATACCAAGTACTAATTTTCTTGCTATAGATGAGGGTTTTGGTAATATGGATTCAGAAAATCTTAATTCTGTTTATAATTTATTTCAGTATTTAAAATCACAATTTCAATTTACTATGGTTGTTTCTCATATCGAGGGAATGAGAGACGCCGTAGATACTTTACTTGAACTTAAAAAAGAAGAAGGTTATAGTAAAATATTATTTAATTAGATACCTTTAATTTATTCGAAGGTTTTTTATAGCCTTCTCGTTCTCGTTTTAAACTCAAAATATGTTGGTTAAGTGTTGCACTCATTGTAGTACTTTCTTCCCTAACATAAAGCCTAAACCAATCCATTAGTCTGTCTTCAATAGTGAAGGAGTATTTTTTCTTCATACCGATAATCTCCATAGTTTATACATATATAATTATAAGAAATTTTTAATTGCAGATATTTATAATATATGGAAACTAACATAATAAAACGTAAAAATATATACCAAGGTATAAGAGATTATGATGTTCTTGTTGATGAGTCTACATTCCTTTCCAAATACTTTAATGTAGTAGAGTTACCAGAAACGATACCACAAGGTAAATCATCCTTTTTAATAGGTGGTTCGGAGTTTTTAAAAAGTAATGTTGAACTTAGAATAGAAATCCTTGACGCTCAAGGAGTTCCAGTATACACAGAACCAGTATTAAATTACACCGAAGGTATTTTTAGTAGAATATCAGTTGAGGTATATAGTGATACCGCACCTGGAGACGCTACATTATATTTATTAGCACAATTAGACCCATCAAAATCCGATGTACCAATACCACCTGAGTGGAATGATGCGTATAATGTACGTTGGACGAGACCAATTCTTATTGATTCGTTATCGCCTAATACCGAACCAATATTCTTTTACAATCAACCAACAATTACCATTGGTGAAGTAGTAAAACCATATATAGTAGAAACTGTAGTTACTGGTTCTACGGTACTTACTGGTAGTTTGGGTGCTAATAGTAAACCAATTGATTCACTTTTGGGTAAGAAGGTAAAGGAAGAAGAATTAAAACGAGATGTAATACAAGATACGTTAAGAATGAAATCTCTTTCCAAGAGAAGTAGAAAACGAGGTGTTGGTAATTATAAACGAAGAGGAAGAGCTGTAAGGAGAAGTTCACCAGAGGTTGATAAATTCGTATTTAAAACAAAACAAAGTTTATCATCAGATACAAAGGTTTTATCAGATTTTGTTGGTGGTGAAATAAAAATAGACTCTCCACAAATAGATGAAAGTAAATTTACTTTAAAACCAACACATGAAATTTTACCATATTCATCATCTATTGTCAAAGTTAATAATGATAGTTCTTTTGTACCGCTCGAATTAGTTGTTGTCAAAGATACATTAACAGAAGAACTTATACCAGTTCCATTAAAAGAAGAACAAAAATTTGAAATATCATATCCAACACCAGTAACACAATCTGTTAGTACAACAAATTTTAATTCCTATGCAGATATAACCATTGATAATCTAAGAACTTTTTCTGGTGACATATATCGTTTAAAAGCGTATGTGAGACCAGGCGGTTCTACTTCTGATTATGAAATACTAACAGACCAAATTATAGAAAACACCGAGATACTCGTTGATGAAAATTCTCTATCAACAAAAGATAGAATTGGATATTTTGATAATCAAGATACGATAGATAATAATTGGATAATACATACAAATTATACAGACACAGTAACAGGTAGTTTGGATTATGATTCATCCCAAATAATAGACTCAGTAAAAATTTCTGGTACTATGACACCAGAAACTAACGCTATAGTATTTGAGACAACTGGTTCATTTGATTTTATAAAAGATACATATTATACTTTGACTTTTGATGCGTACGCTAGTGGTCAAAGTGGACTTCCACCAGTAATAGATATATATGTTTCTGGTTCTGCGTTTGGACATACTCAGGCAAGAAACTGGAAGAATACTAAAGAACTTGGTCATAAACTTGGTACATTAAAAACTGATGAGGATAATTTTAATTTTGGAAAAGTTGTTCATCCATTTATAGCAGACTCAACGAGTACTGGTAAGTTAATATTTTTAATACGAACAGGAACATTTTATTTATCTGATATCTCAATAACAGCAACAGCTGAAACTGGATTTAGTCCAGATTTTATGAAATTAAAAATACCAATGCCTTCAGTTTTCTCTGAAAGACCTAATGAATTTGATTTCTTAATAGAGTTCTATGATATTAACAATAATATAGCAGAAACCGTTGTTATTGAAGAAGGTATAACATTTCAAGGTGGTAATTTTTATTTAACAGGAACAGATAATTTATTATCAGGTTCTATGTTCTTAGGTTCGGAGTTAAATAGTGGTATAGAACAAGCAGGTGTTAATTCTGGTTACATAAGGTCAATTGGATATACAGGTTTCGCTAGTGCGTCGGCAGGTACAGGACAAGCTGGATTTATGATTTGGAGTGGTTCTGTATTACCTGGTAGTGGCGATGGTTATGATGGTGTAGGTTTAGAATTACATGATGCCGTAAGTGGTTCTATGAGGTTCAGAACGGACTTGGGAATCTTTGAAGTAAAGACACCATCTTTCTTTTTAGGTTCTAATAATCAATTTATTAGTGGTGCAGATGGTAATATAGAAATTAGTTCAAGTAACTTTCATTTATCAGCAAGTGGTGATGTAAACATGAGTGGTACAATTACTGCAACCGCGGGTGATATTGGTGATTGGAAGATTATAGATGGTAAGATAAGTGGTTCTAATGCTACATTAGATGCTACAGGGGCCGCACTTTATAAGACTGGTGATGGGCCATCCGACAATCCAACGGCTGGTTATTATATAGATTTTACACCAGGTGGTCATTATGTTAGATTCGGAACACATTTCGCAGTATCTTCGAGTGGACAACTTATTGCAAGTGGAGCTGTAATTGAAGGTCAATTAACCGCGTCAACTGGTCTAATTGGTAATTGGAATATTGGTAGTGATTCACTATGGAAGTTTACCAATTCTAAATATGTTGGTATGTCTTCCATTGGTAATACAAGATTTTTTGCTGGAGCGTCAGCGTTAAATACAAGTGGTAGTGCAGTTTTTAATGTTAAGGATACGGGTGAAATTACAGGTTCAGCCGTATTGTTTGGAGATAAGGGAAGTGCACAATATCTCGAATTTAATAATAGTCAATTAGTTGTTAGGGGAGATGTTGTAGTTGATAATATTAGAACACCAGCTACTATAGATGGAGCTCCGTCAACTGAAGCTAATGCTAGTGCTAGTATTGACGCACAAGGTTTCGCTAAGTTTGTTTCTGCGTCTATAGCAGGATTTAAAGTAGATACTACACAGATAAGTGCTAGTGGTTTAGTTTTAAAAAGTAGTGGTCAAATAACTGGTTCGAGTACTTTACTTGGTGATAAAGGTGGTGGACATTTTTTAGAGTTTAACAATGATGCGTTAACCGTACAAGGTAACATTACTGCGAATACTATCTCAACACCAGCTGGTGCACCTATACCAAGTTCATCAATAACATCCGATGGATTAGCCACATTTCGTTCTGCATCTATAGCTAATTTTATAGTAAATACTACAGAAATTAAATCGTCTGATGAACAACTAAGACTGAAATCTGGTGGACAAATTACTGGTTCTAAAGTATTATTTGATGGTGGAAAAATAGGTGGATTTACTATGGATTCACATAGTCTTTCTAATGAAGGTGTAAGACTAACAGTTCACGAAACACCAGGTTTGGTTATTAAAAATAAGTTTGATGATGATGTAATCTATGTAGCTAGTAAATCATTTACGGAGATTGGTGATACTACAGATGAGGTAACTAATGATGGATTTGAAACTGGTACTTGGTCTGCAGGAAGAAACATTTTAACAACACCAAATGCGACAGGTACAGCTCCTACTTCTTGGGCTATACAAACAAAAGGAGAAGTAACTTCATCTGTAACGAATCGTTCAGCGTATCCTGATGCGTATAAAGCGTATGAGAATAATAACACATTAGATTTTACTGTACCAATACAATCATCGTGGTCAAGTGGTAATGAATATGCGTTTCATCAAGACGTAACCGCTACTTGGGTGGGTGGTAACACAATATTTTACGCGTTTAATGCGAGAGTTAGTCACTCGTTTCTATCTGCAGGTAAACCACGAGCTATGGTCACACAATCAATGGCGTTACAATACTGGTTTAGTGATTCGAGTAGTTGGATTTCTTTTGCTTCAAGGTCTTACGCGGTTGGTGAAGATTTCGCTACACAAGCTATAACGGCAGAAATACCAGCAGATACAACAAAGATTAAGATGATAGTTTCTGGTGCTATCGAAGAAGATAGTAATACTGGAGCTAGTACACCAGAAACAGAAGTTATTTATGATGACTTCACTTTAAAACAAAATAAAGCTGTAGTAGAACTTACCCCAGACGGATTACTATTGTATGCTTCACCACGTTCTTATATTAAATTATCACGAGATGGGGTTGAGATACAAGGTGGAGACAATTTAAAAGCTAATAGTGTAGAAGCGACAGAGTTGACTTCTACAGGTCAAATGAATGTTAAGGGTGGATTTGCAGGTGCTACACTTGCACCAGGTGAAAACGACCCACAATCTGTTAGTACAACCGCATTTGCAGGAAATAGTTCAGAGTATTCAAGAGCTAATCATAGACACGATTTAGAGTTTAGTACAATAGATACAATTGTTGATGGAAATGCATTCACAAGGTTATCTGCTACACAAATTACCGCATCAAATTTAACTTTAACTGATGGTACATTGTGGGGTAATGATACTTCGGACAGACACAATTTTACTGGTAGTGTTAGTGTAACTGGTAGTTTTCAAGTACCAGTTTACGACAATTTATCAGTTAGTGGAGAAGAAGGTGATGTAATATATTATACTGGTGATGACCAAATTTATAGATATACTGGTTCTGGTTGGGCGAAGGCGGCAGGAACAAGTGGAACTGATGGAACAAGTGGTTCAAGTGGAAGTAGTGGTTCTTCAGGTTCAAGTGGAACAAGTGGTTCAAGTGGAAGTAGTGGTTCTTCTGGTTCAAGTGGTTCAAGTGGGTCAAGTGGAACGGATGGAACAAGTGGTTCAAGTGGAAGTAGTGGAACATCTGGTTCGTCAGGTTCAAGTGGAAGTAGTGGTTCTTCTGGTACAGATGGAACAAGTGGAAGTAGTGGTTCTTCTGGTTCAAGTGGAAGTAGTGGAAGTTCTGGAACTGATGGAACATCTGGTTCAAGTGGTTCAAGTGGAACATCTGGTTCAAGTGGAAGTAGTGGTTCTTCTGGTTCAAGTGGAACTGATGGAACATCTGGTTCAAGTGGAAGTAGTGGTTCTTCAGGTTCAAGTGGAACTGATGGAACATCTGGTTCAAGTGGAAGTAGTGGAAGTTCTGGTTCAAGTGGAACGGATGGAACAAGTGGAAGTAGTGGTTCTTCTGGTTCAAGTGGAAGTAGTGGTTCTTCAGGTTCAAGTGGAACTGATGGAACATCTGGTTCAAGTGGTTCAAGTGGAACATCTGGTTCAAGTGGTTCAAGTGGAAGTAGTGGTTCTTCAGGTTCAAGTGGAACTGATGGAACAAGTGGTTCAAGTGGTTCAAGTGGAAGTAGTGGAAGTTCTGGTTCAAGTGGAACGGATGGAACATCTGGTTCAAGTGGAAGTAGTGGAACAAGTGGAAGTAGTGGTTCTTCAGGTTCAAGTGGAAGTAGTGGTTCTTCTGGTTCAAGTGGAAGTTCTGGAACTGATGGAACAAGTGGTTCTTCTGGTTCAAGTGGAAGTTCTGGAACTGATGGAACAAGTGGTTCTTCTGGAAGTAGTGGAACAAGTGGAAGTAGTGGTTCTTCAGGTTCAAGTGGTTCAAGTGGAAGTAGTGGAACATCTGGTTCTTCTGGTTCAAGTGGGTCAAGTGGAACGAGTGTAGTATTAAACGCATCAACCGATGATATGATAGCGTTAATTGACGCTAGCCCAGGAGTAGGTAACGAAAGATTAAAAGAATCAACTGTAAAAATAGAAAATGATGAAGATATATCTGGAGTAAAAAGTTTAATTGGTAAATCAACATTCGCTTCTGGATTTGCTGGTAGTGGATATGCTATACAAGACGCTGATGATTCTGCTACATTCCAAAATCTTACAGTTCGTGGTACTATGAGTATCTATGAAATGGTAATAAACTCAATTAAAGCTACAAATGGTTCTATTTGGGTATCCAATACTGGTAAGGTTGATGCGGTAAGTCACATAAGTGCAAACGATTACACATTGACATTCGATACTGGTGGTTCGGCCGGACATGGTTTCGCAACTGGTGACCTTATAAAATTTCAAAGATGGGATGCATCTTCAACAAGTTTAAAAACGGCCGTTGGAGAAGTAACGGCTGTAGCTAGTACTGGTTCATTAACATATCAACACGACACCACTAACTCAAGTGGAATATCTACTCTGAGTGAAATAGTTGGTGCAGAATTTGTTAGAATAGGTAGTTCTGACGTTAACAGACAAGGAGCTCTATACTTAACCGCAGATGACCAAAATGCTCCTTATATGGATGTTATTGATGGTGTTGATTCGGTAAATGCGTATTCACAAAGTGATTATGTAAAAGTTCGTGTTGGTAAATTAACTGGTATAGTATCTACACAATTCGGTTCACTTTCTGGATATGGAATGTACGCTTCAGGTAGTGCTTATCTCGAAGGTGCTATAAATGCTACAGAGGGGAAGATTGGTGGATGGACAATTAATTCTGATACTCTTGCAGATGCTGGTAATAAATTAGTATTCACACCAGCAACACCACGTATTACTATTAGTGATGGTTCTAATGAAAGAATATTAATTGGAAAAGTTGATTCTACTAATTTTGGTATATTAGGTAAAGATACCGCTGGTAGTACAGTATTTGAAATAAGTGACAATCAAAATGTTATAGCAGGTTGGTCAATTAGTGAAGAGACACTTGGTAATGATTATATGGCGTTATCTGGTTCAGCCGCAGATGGTTCAGACGCCCCAAGAATTAGAATGGGAGAAGATAAAAATACACATAGAATGTTTGTTGGTAATCTTGGAGACATTTATGGTGAAGGTGATGATGCATGGGGTCTTCGTGGGTTTGATGGTACTGGTATAGCCGAATCCGATGTAATTGTTGAGGTAAGTAATCATAAAGCTCGTCTTGCTGGATGGGATATGGTTCCAGGTAAATTGACAAGTGGTACAGTTGCTAGAATAGACGGAAATACTGCTACAATAGCTCTTGGTACTAACGCTACTACTCATACAAGTACCACACCACAACCATCGTTGTTTTTTGTAAGTGCATCAGAAGACCCAATCTTTTTTGTTGGTGAAAATTTTAGTTATGTGAGTGATGTGTTAACTGCTGGTGGTTGGAAGATTGGTGGTGGTTTGATATCATCTTCAGATGGAGGTGCTATATTAAGTGGTAGTGGTGTTTTATCTTTAGGAAGTGGAACACATGATTACGCTCAAGCTAATAGAACATATATAGATGGTGTAAATAATAGAATGTCAATTGGCGAACATTTTACTTATACTGGTGGTGTTTTAAGTGTAGGTGGTTGGGAGATTGGTAATAATATAATATCAAGTTCAGTAGGTGATGATATTGATGGTGTCATACTTGACGCTACAAATAAAGTTCTTACATTTCATGGTGCAGACGGAAAAGATAATTTTCTAAATGCTGGCAAAAACAATGTAAGACTAGCCGTAGGACAAGTTAGAACTGGTAACTATGGAATGGTGGGTTATGATGGTTCTGGTGATACAATACTGGAAGTAAGTGAGAATCAAAATTTAATCGCTGGTTGGAAACTTGGTAGTGGACAAATATCATCTTCAAATGGTCAAGCAATATTAAGTGGTAGTGGTGTTCTTTCATTAGGAAGTGGAACACACGATTATGCTCAAACCAATAGAACATATATAGATGGCCCAGGTAATAGAATGTCAATCGGAGAACATTTTACTTATACTGGTGGTGTTTTAAGTGTAGGTGGTTGGAAGATTGGTAATAATATAATATCAAGTTCTGCAGGAGCCGCAATACAAGGTATAACAATTCAAGCTCTTTCAAGTCATCAAGTTATAGCTGTTCATGGTGCTGATGGTGAGGGGCATCAAACATTTGGCCCAAGTAGTGTGAAAAACGTCAGAGTTGCCATGGGTGAACTAACAAGTGGTGTCTATGGAATAAAAGGATTTGACGATACTGCTAATAGATTATTTGAACTATCAGATACAAGAAATGAAATAGCTGGTTGGACATTTGACCAAAATGCTATATACAAATACGATGCCGATGGTGGAATTACAGTAAATGCTAGTAATAGACAAATAATTATTTATTCTGATAATGGTTCTACCGAAAGAGTAATAATAGGTGATACAAATGGTGGAGATGCGTATGGAATACTTGCTAAAGATGCAGGTGGGAAAACATTATTTGAAGTAAGTGAAACCCAAAACGTGATAGCTGGTTGGGGTATAACAGAAGACGCTATATGGAACGGCGGAACAGCTGGTTCACCATCTTTCTTCATAAGTGGTTCTGCTTCTACAACAGCTGGTAATAAAACTGGAATGGCTATCTCAGGTTCTGGATTTAATATTAAAGCAAGTGGTCAAATATCTGGTTCAACCTTTAAATTTTCAGATAACTTGAGTGGTGACGTATCAGCTGCGAGATATGGAGATGCAAGTTTTGACAATTACGTATATAATGATGGTAGTTCGTTTAATATACAAACAGAAGCGTTTAATTTAAATACTGCTAATATAGTAATTAGTAGTAGTAACAATGGTGTTATAGCATTAGGTAGTACGCCTCCTACAGATTACGAGGGTGTGGGTGCTTCTAATAGACAAAAGGGATTTTATGTAAGTGGACTTGGTAGTTTACTACTTGGTAACTCAGACGGGGGTAGAATACAATATAATCATAGTACTGAAACTCTTATAATGAGTTCATCTGGTTTTATGCTAGGAAAAGGAAGTACTGGTACTGGTGGCCAATTCATTAGTGGGTCGCCAAATAGTGGTGGTACTATTGAGATAAGTTCAAGTAACTTTCATTTATCTAAAACTGGTGATGTTAAGATGGCAGGAACAGTTTCTGCTAGTGCTGGTGGTATTGGTGGGTGGACTATTAACACAACTGAAATTTCAGCTACAACAAGTTCTGGTTATGGTACAACAGATACTATAGCACTAAGTAAAAATGATACATCGTTGTGGGTAAAGGATGGTACTAGCGACCAATATGTAGCTAAATTTGGTAAGTTTAAATTAGATTCACCAGCGGAAACGGCTGCAAATTTTGTAAATCGTGTGCCAAATTTTGGTATCGAAAATGCAACACATTGGACTTACGATGGTTCAAATTCTTCCAAAGTTACCGTTACGCGATATGCTGGTAGTGGAACAGAAGTGGCAAGTGGTAGTTATTCGATTAAAATGCACTATGATAACGACCCAGGTGTTGGTGCAGAAGCTGCAGGTGGTGGTGGAGCTATGTAATTATGAAAAATATTTTGTATAGAAATGAAATAGAAATTAGAAAATCTAAAGTACATGGATATGGAGTTTTTGCTAAAAAGGATATAATGACTGGAGAAATATTAGAAGAGTGTTATTACACCAAACTTTCATCGAAAGATATTGATAACGTAGATAGTAAATACACTTACTATTGGCCAAAAAGTAAAGGTGATGATAGACCTAAACCACCACATAGTTTTAGAGCCTTTTTATTTGGTTACGCGTCATTGTACAATAGTGCAGAAAAAGTTGAAGATAGAATGGTAAATTACTACACGAGTGAAGAAGATAATATTTTTATTTTTGAAAGTGTAAAAAATATAAAAAAAGACCAAGAAATTTTATCTTGGTATAATAAGGAGTAAAAAATGGCTTCAATATCAGGCGTTATGGCTGCAAAAAATGAATTTGAATTGAGTGGAAGTGGAGCTCAAGCTTACATCACACCAGGTGAAGCTGTTGCGGCGTCGTTTTTAGCAAAAGGGTCGAATAGTTCGGCACCATATTTTACTGTTACATATAACATATGGGGTTGGAGTGAGGATACTTCAGGTACAAGCTATGATGCATCATCAGGTGACCCAGGTGTTGATTGGACACTATTAGCTGAAGGTTCTGGTAGTGCTATTAATAGTAGTAAATGGGTAAAAACTGNNTGCAGATGTAAATGGTGATACTGTAAATGAATGGAATGTGATTTCATTTAGAGTATCTGCTTCATTAAGAAGGTCTGGATATTTTTCGAATAGTTACACAACTAATTGTTATCTTGATGATTTTAAACTTACATCTAATAGACCACAAGTACACGCATCAGACCAAGGAATATTAATTTACAATTCTGCACTAAATTATATTAATATGACTGCTGGTGGTTTGGATATGGTTGGTGGTGATGTTAATGCGAATTACGTACAAGCACCAACAATTAAGTCATCTGGATTCCAAGTAGAAGACGGAGGAAGTATTACAGGTGAACTTCAAGGGTCAGACGTTTTTATTAGAACACAAGAAGTTGGAATATCAGGTTCAGCTAGTTCAAATGTAGCTGGAGATATCATCCTACAACCTGGAGCTGGTGCTGGTAATGGAGATACTGCTGGTAGTATTTACTTAACTCCTGCTTCTGGTTCAGGTACAGGTGGAGCTGTTGGTACGGGAACTGGGATAGTTGTGTTAGGCCCAAGCCCTACACCGAGAATGATTATTTCTGGTTCTGTAGCGTCAAATGTAGGAAGTTATGATAGTGAAATACAATTGAAAGACAATATTGGTGATAAGGGTGTTGTCTTTTTTACAAAACAATCTGGAGGTCTTACTGGAACAGACGAAGGATTACTTAAAGTTGTAAACCCAGAAAATAATGGTAGATTGGCGATTGGAGCCGGAAGTTGGACATCGAGTAACAATATTGTAATTTCTGAAACGGGCAGAGTAATAATCCAACCCACAGGTGCACCTAACGATGTAGCGGACTCAAGCTACGAATTGAATGTAGTAGGAGACATTAATTATTCAGGAGCTATTTCCAATGTTTCGGATAGAAGATTAAAATGTAATATAGAAGATATTACTGGTTCTTTAGCAGTAATAAATAATTTAGAACCAGTTAGATATAATAAAATAGGATATCGAACTATAGTTCCTGATGGAAATCCAAGAGTTGCTGGTCTGAATACAACACAAACTACAATGAGTGAAGATAATACGGTAATTACGAGTAGTAGAAGAGAACTTGGACTTATAGCACAAGATGTTGAATCATATATACCAGAAATTGTAATGAGTGGTTCGGCAGATGGACATTATAGTGTGGATTATTTAATGTTAACAGCTCACTTGGTTGGGTCAATTAAAGAATTAAAAGCAGAAGTAGATTCATTAAAGAATGTATCACATTCACATAGTTAGGGGTAACGAATGGCAGATTTAAGTAAAACTGGAATAACGGGTGGTTATTCAATAACACCAACACATATAACTAATTTATATGATTGTTTAACTGGTACAACAGCGTTTGATAATATTCAAATAGCTAAATTTGAATATTTGAACGCAGGTGGTACTGCTGGGTCTGGTGGATATGGTCTTAGAAATAATAGTGGTACTATAGAATTTAAAAATAGTGGTGGAGGTTGGTCAGGTATAGCAACAGGTGGTGGTGGTTCAACATTAACCGTAGCAGGTAGTAATAATCATATACAAATTAATGATGGTTCAAGTGGTCTTGATTCATCAACAAGTTTTACATATGACGATAGTGGAAAAGTATTCAGATGTGGGGATTTAGCAGGAACTGGAAATAATACATATATTAGTATGTCGGATTCACAGGGTAATATAGCATGTCAAACTACAGGTCTATTTTGGGGTGGAGACTATCCTGGTTTTTCTCTTGGTACTTATATATCTGTTGATGATGTGAATGAAATTATACGTATACAATGTGAGGGTTCTACATTCATTGGTGATGACGATTGGGTAGGATATGGTAATGGTACACACATAGAAGTAAATGATACCAATCAACAAATTAGTATGAGTGCTACCAATGGTGTTGTTATTAGTAATCTATCAACTGGTGTAACTATTGATGTGGGTTCTGATGCTACTGGTAAATTACAATTACACGTATCTGATTTTAGATTAAAAGAAAATATAGAACCAATTGAAAATGCTCTTGATAAAGTTTTAAATTTAAATGGTGTAAATTTTGAATGGATAGATAAAGATAATAGAGGACATGGAAAACAAATTGGTATGATTGCACAAGATGTAGAAAAACAAGTACCTGAAGTTGTTTTTGAGGACGATGACTATTATGGTATGAATTATAGCCCATTAGTAGCCGTATTGGTTGAAGCTATAAAAGAACAACAACCACAAATAGATGAATTAATGAAAAGATTAGATAAGTTGGAAAATAATGGCTAATTTAAGTAAAAGTGGAATAACTTCTGGAGCAACATTTACTAATACAATGTTGTCTAATTTATATGATTGTCTAACTGGTACAACGGCGTATGATAATATATCAGTATCCAAATATTCATATCTTAATGCTGGTGGTGCAACTGGTAGTGAGGGATATGGTATTAGAAATAATAGTGGTACTATGCAACTAAAGAATAAAGATGGTTCGTGGGAACAATTTTTAGCTGGTGTACAAAGTGTACCTGGTAGTCAATATGCTGTTATATGGAACGATGGTGGTTCATTTGGAGCAGATGATGAATTTTTCTTCAATACGGCAAGAAAAGATTTTGGAGTAGGTGATACGACTCTAAGTAATAATTACACTTACATTAGTATGTCTGATGCAAATGGTCAACTTGCTTTAAACTCAATTGGATTTGTATCATTGGCAGATGCCGATGGTGAATCCAATGGTACTTATATTACTTGTGATGATTTAAATGAGGTAATAAGATTTCAACAAGAAGGTATTATGTTTATTGGTGATGATGATTGGGTAGGATTTGGAACACAAACTCATATGGAAATAAATGATAATAACCAACAAGTTAGTTGTAGTAATGCACTTGGTTTTATTGTTAGTGGACTTGCTGGTAGTAGTTTGGATTTAAATGCTGATGCAAGTGGTAAACTAATAAACGCGGTTTCCGATTTTAGGCTAAAAGAAAATATAGAACCACTTACAAAATCACTTGATAAAATTAATAAATTAAGAGGTGTAAATTTTGAGTGGAGAGAAGAGTTTAAAGATGAACAAGGACATGGAAAAAGAGTAGGTATGATTGCACAAGAGGTAAAGGATATAATACCAGAAGTGGTTGTCCAAAAGGATGGTGTTTATGGTATAAATTATACTAAAATAATACCTTGTTTAATTGAAGCTGTAAAAGAACGACAAAATCAAATCGAGAACCTTAAAGAAAGACTCGATAAGTTTTGTTAATGATATTTATATATAGGAAAATAACATCAGGAGTCACGAAATGTTAATAAAATTCGAAGAAATAATAGAGGTGGTTTTACACCACGAAGGCGGTTATGTAAATGACCCTAAAGACCCAGGTGGTGAAACTAATTTTGGTGTTGCTAAAAGAAGTCACCCAGATGTAGATATAAAGAACCTTACAAAAGAAGGTGCAATAGAAATCTACAAGGAACACTATTGGGATAGAAATAAAGTAGAATCTTTATCAGAAGATTTAAGACATATTTATTTTGATATGTGTGTAAATCAAGGTAGAGGAAGGGCAGTAAAAATTCTTCAACAAGCGGCTAATGCTAAAGGTGCTGGTTTAAAGGTAGATGGTGGAATGGGGCCAAAAACAATAGCGGCTATGGATGGAGTTGAGTTACAAAGAGTTAGAGCATATAGAGTTAAGTATTATGCTGATTTAGTAACAAGAAAACCAGACTTAGAAAAATTTTACTTTGGTTGGTTTAGGAGAGCGTTGGAAGTTTAATGTTAAAAAAACTTTTAAGAGAAATGGTAAGAACTGAACTTCGAGAGTACCTTGAAGATACAGGAAAACTTTGTGTTGTTTTAATGGGCTTACCTGCGGCTGGAAAGTCAACTTGGATTAATAAGGAAGGTAATAGTTGGATTCCAGGATTTAAGGGATATAATGTGGTCAATTCCGATGCACAAGTTATGGCTTTACAATATGATACTGCTATGTTACATTATAAACATTTATTGAAACAATCACCAGATGAAAGTAGTACAAGTGAAAGACGATTTAAAGAATTTATAGTAAATACCGAATATTCTTCTAATCGTGGTAAAATTGTAACCTTTCCAAAAGATTTTAGTTGGTGGTTAGAAAATAAAGATAAAGGTAGTAATGTTTTTTACAAACAATTGTATAAAGATTTTTACGCTTCATTTTTTGATATTAGAGATTTAGCTAAAGAATATGATAAGGGTTTGTTTCAAGATAAGGTACATAGTGCTGGTAAACTACTTGTTATAGATACAGTAGCTTCGAAACCACCAAAAATTTTACGTAGGTTGAAAAAAACTCGGCAAGAAGGTTATCATAATATAATAGTTTATTTGGATATAAATCCAGAATTAGCAGTTGCAAGAGATGTATATAGAGAAAAGTTTGTTGGTAGAGGTGTTGGAGCTAAGGTAATTGAAAATTATGCTAAATTAATGAATGGTGCGTATAAAGTATATGAAAAAGAAGGTAAACAAAATGATGGTTTAGTTGATAGATTAATGTATTTCAAATGGTTTCCATCTGGAACATCACCTATTAAGGGCGTTTGGAAGAAACAAGAAGATAATAGATACTCTATTAAAAGAAAATTGAAGAAAATTAAGGATACAAAATGAAAGGAATGAAAAAACTCGTAGAATCTGTTGTTAGAGATACTCTTGGAGAATCCAGGGTACGTGGTGCTGACCCTAAAGGTATAGACAGGATTGTTGGTGTTTATGTCGGTAGATTTCAACCATTCCATGCAGGACATTTTAATACTTTTAAAGAAATGCAAAAGGAATTTGGTGTTAAGGATACTTTTATAGCTACATCTAATGTAAGTGGTGGTGATAGACATCCCTTTAATTTTAAAGAGAAACAAAAAATTATTAGTAAGATGTACAATATCAGAAAAAATCAGATAGTACAAGAAAAAAATGTTTATTCACCGATTAATATCCTATCCAAATACGAGGCAGAAAATACCGCTGTAGCAGTTGGTGTTGGTCAAAAAGATAGTAGTAGACTTGGTGGTAAATATTACAAACCATATACTCGTGATGTAACAAAAATGAATGGTTTCGAGGATAACGGGTATATTTATATAGTACCAACCTTTAAGTTAAAGGTGGGTGGTTCAAATATAAGTGGAACACAAGTTAGAAAACTTTTAAGTTCCCCAGATATAGATGACAAGAAAAAGAAAAAATTATTTAAGGTTATTTTCGGCAAGTTTGATAACTCAATGTATGAATTTATTACGAACAGATTGATGTTCGACCACAAACAACCAAAAGGTATACTTTTGACCAAGGAAATTGTAGCTAATTTTTGTGTTGACAATGATGTACCAAAAATGATACAAGAGTCTTCTACTACTTCAACTACCAATTCCAAACGTGGTGCGAATGCAGGTGGTGGAGCACCAGATGATGGGCCAGGAACATTTTATAGAAATTTTTCAGACTATTATAGAGTAGCTAAAGATGTAGTACCTTGGTTTATGCAAAAAACTGGTTGGTCTGTTGTTGAATTTATGATAAAAGATAAAAAACAAGAAGTTTTAGACCCTGACATGGATTTTACTATGATTGACGACCCAATATCTAATGTTACGTTTGGAAGAGTTGGTTCTATACCAGGTAGTAAACACGCCACAAAGGATTATTTAGAAAGGTTAACAAGTATATCAGAAAGACTTGGTTGGGAAATACTTAAATGGATGCACCAAGATGGTAAAGGACTTGAGATATCACAAAAACCAACAGAAGAATATGGTAAAGGAAAAGCCGCGTGGTCAGGTAAAGGAACTAAAGGTAAAAAAGGTAAATTAAAAGAAAGAATTGATATTGTAGATGATGTAAAACGTTTAATAACAGAAGGTGGAGCATATGGACATTTAGCACACCCATTTGATGACAATAATCTAACATTTAGAGATTTTAGAACAATGATTATTCATACACTACAAGGTAATCTTAGTAAAGAAAAACCAGCTACAGAAAAGACAGATGGTCAGAATATAATGATAAGTTGGAGAAATGGTAAACTTATAGCGGCTAGAAACAAAGGTCATTTGATGAATAAAGGTGCTAGTGCGTTAACTACTAATGGTATTAGTAAGATGTTTGCAGGTAGAGGTGATTTACACAAAGCTTTTGCAGGAGCTATGGTTGATTTAGAAGATGCTATAGGTGCTCTTAGTGATAAACAAAGAGATAAAATTTTTAAAGAGGGTGAACAATTTATGTCTTTAGAAATTATCTATCCAAAAACAGCGAATGTGATTCCATATGAAAAATCATTATTAATATTTCATGGTGTACTTCAATATGATGATAAAGGAAATGCAATAGGTGACTATTCTCAATTTGCAAGAATGTTAACTGGTATGATTAAACAAGTTAACAAGGATGTACAAACTCAATATAAAATAGAGTATCCACCAGTAGTAGAATTACCAAAAGTAAAAGACTTTTCAAATCGTAAAAAATACTATCTTGGTAAACTAAACACCTTACAGAAAAAATATAAATTAAAACCTGATAGTACATTGGGTGACTACCATCAAGCGTTCTGGACAGATTATATTAACAAAAATTTAAAGAGAACTAAGACTAAACTACCAGAGAGTATGTTTATTAAATTAGTTAAGAGGTGGGCATTCTTTGATAAGTCATATAAGATTCCACAAATTAAAAAGGATATGAAAGAATTTCCAAAATTTTTAGATTGGGTATTAAAAACTGATAAAGAAGACCATAAAGCTAAATTTAAAGAAAATATCACACCTTGGGAAGACTTGTTCTTAGGACTTGGTACAGAGATAATGTTAAATATGACACAATTATTGACTGCTAACCCAGACGCGGGAGCTCAAAAAATTAAAAATGATATAGAAGATACTATAAAAGCAGTTCAAGGTAGTGGTGATTTAAATTTGATAAAAAAATTAGAAACACAATTAAAAAGATTAAAGTCAATAGGTGGATTTGGTGCTATAACTTCAACAGAAGGTATAACATTTACCTTTAATGGTAAGTTATACAAATATACTGGTACTTTTGCACCAGTTAATCAAATCTTAGGTTTATTAAAATACGTATAGGATAAATATGGCAGGATATAGTAGAGATTCAGAAAGACAAAACAAAGCATTACGTTCTATTTTAGAAGGTGGTACACCAGAAAAAAGAATATTTGTTAGTATGATGGATAAAAAAGAAGAAGTGAAGGGTGATAGAAAAAGTCACTTAACTGATATTATGGCTGAAGCACGAGTACCTTGGTTTTGTCCAGAGTGTGATAAGGTCATGAAGAGAAAATTGGATGACAAGATGTGGAGATTGTTTGGTCATTGTTTTGATTGTCAAGTTGTAATTGAAAATAAACTTCGTATTGACGGAACATATGAAGAATGGGCGAAAAAGAAGGTTCTATTAAATCAACGTTCTTTTGTAGAAGAACAATTACAAAATGTTGATGAATGGAAGAGTCAAGGAGATGTCACATTTTATAATCAAATTAATCCTGATGGACATTCCGTTGAAAAAGAAAAATGGGATATTAATAAAGAAAAAATTATAGAACAAGCCGATGAAGCTATAGGACATTTTAAAGAATTATTAGAAAAGATAGATTTAGAACTATCTCAAATAGAAACTAAGGAGAACTAACATGGCTGTAAGTTCAATTGCAGAGTTAAAGACAAAGATACAAACTCTTAGTGATAATAAGAGAGGAAATCTTAGAAATACTACGTACCTATCAACTATTGCAGATTCATTGCAAACAGAAATTGTTGATTTGAACGCAAGTGGTAGTGACGCATCTTTAATTTCACAAGCAGAAACTTATTTAAGTAAAGTACAGACAATGTATTCAAGTTCAATAGCGTAATGAGTGATAAAAAAGACTTAAAATCATTAGTTAGGTCTGAATACGTCAAGTGTGCCAAAGACCCAGTATACTTTTTAAAGAAGTATTGTATGATACAGCATCCAATTAAAGGCAAAATACCATTTCAATTATGGGAGTTTCAAGAAAAAACATTGGAGGACTTTAAAGATAATAGACTTAGTGTTATTTTAAAAGCACGTCAGTTGGGTATATCAACATTAACGGCTGGATATTCACTTTGGTTGATGACATTTCATCAAGATAAAAATATTCTTGTTATTGCTACAAAACAAGATACTGCTAAAAATCTTGTAACAAAAGTTCGTGTTATGCATGCTAATTTACCATCATGGTTAAAACAAAGTTGTGTTGAGGATAACAAATTATCTTTGAGATATAAAAATGGTTCACAAGTTAAAGCTGTAGCAAGTTCGGAAGAAGCTGGTCGTTCAGAAGCACTATCTCTATTAGTTCTTGATGAAGCCGCGTTTATTGAAAAGATTGATACAATATGGGCTGCCGCTTCACAAACACTATCTACGGGTGGTCAATGTATTGCTCTATCCACGCCAAATGGTGTTGGTAATTGGTTTCATAGAACTTGGATGGATGCAGAAGATGGGATAAATGGATGGAACTTTATAAAGTTACATTGGACAATACACCCAGAAAGAGGAGAAGAGTGGAGAAGTAAACAAGATTTATTATTAGGGCCATCGTTAGCCGCTCAAGAGTGTGATTGTAGTTTTATAACTTCTGGTCAAACTGTAATTGATGGTCTTATAATAGAAGATTATAGAGAAAATTTTATAAAAGAACCAGTTGAAAAAAGAGGATTTGATTCTAATATGTGGATATGGGAATATCCAGATTATTCTAAAGATTATGTAGTTAGTGCAGATGTTAGTAGAGGAGATGGTACAGATTTTTCCGCGTTTCATGTGATTGACGTAGAGTCAATGAAACAAGTAGCAGAATATAAAGGTAAAATTGGAACTAAAGATTTTGGTAATATGTGTGTAAGTGTTGCTACAGAGTATAATAAAGCATTATTAATCGTGGAAAACAATAATATTGGTTGGTCTGCGATACAAACTATAATAGATTCAGAATATCCGAATCTATTTTATACATCAAAAGATTTAATGTATGTAGATACAGCAAAACAATTGACAAATAGGTATAGAAGTCAAGATAGGAACATGGTTCCAGGATTTAGTATGACCGCAAAGACAAGACCACTTGTTATTGCTAAATTAGAGGAATATTTTAGAGAAAAGTCGGTAATTGTTAGTTCACAACGATTAATTGACGAATTGTTTGTATTTATATATAAGAATAGTAGAGCTGAAGCTATGGTAGGGTACAATGATGACCTTGTTATGAGTTTAGCTATAGGTTTGTGGGTTAGAGATACCGCTCTAAGATTGAGAGCAGAAGGTGTAGAACTTACAAAACGTTCATTCGATTATTTTCAATCCCATCAAGGTGTTTATGATACCGAAGATGCCAATAAAAACGATAGTTGGCAAATGGATGTTGGTGATGGTAAAGAATCATTAGAATGGTTAATATAAGGAAGAGGATAAAATGGCCGATAAAAGTTTAAGAGCTCGATTAAAAAGATTATTTTCCACAAATGTCATTGTTAGGCATGCAGGGGGAAGAACTTTAAAAGTAGCTGACACCAATAGGGTACAAGCTATAAACCAAGATATGACAGATAGGTTTACTAAGTTGTATAACAATATGTCACCAATGGGTTGGGGTACAAAAAATAACACATTAGCATCTTCACAACGAATTGGTTTATTTCAAGACTATGAATCAATGGATAATGATTCCATTTTATCATCTGCACTTGATATATACGCAGACGAATCAACGATGAGGTCTGAATATGGTGAGATATTAAATATACGTTCAGATTCGGATAATATACATGATATTTTACACAATCTTTATTATGATGTTTTGAATATAGAATTTAATTTATGGCCATGGATTCGTAATATGTGTAAATATGGTGATTTCTTTTTGAAGTTGGATATTCATGAGAAATATGGAATTACAAATGTAATTCCACTATCTGCATATGATGTTACACGTTCAGAGGGTGATGACCCAGAGAATCCTTATTATGTAAAATTCATTATTGAAAATGGACAAGATAGACATACGGTTAGAATGAATCCAAACAATAATGAATTAGAAAATTATGAAGTAGCTCACTTCAGATTACTATCCGATAGTAATATGATACCATATGGAAAGTCTATGATTGAAGGAGCTCGTAAATCTTGGAAACAATTAACTCTTATGGAAGATGCTATGTTAATACATCGTATCATGAGAGCACCAGAAAAAAGAGTATTCAAGATTGATATTGGAAACATACCACCAAATGAAGTTGATAACTATATGCAACGAATCATTAATAAAATGAAGAAGGCTCCAGTCATTGATAAAGATACTGGTGATTATAATTTAAAGTATAATGTTCAAAATATAACAGAAGATTTTTTCTTACCAGTTCGTGGTGGTGATAGTGGTACGGAGATTGATACGGCCGCTGGATTGACATTTGAAGCTGTAGAAGATATCGAATATTTAAGAAACAAGATGTTGGCCGCACTAAAGATACCGAAAGCTTTCTTGGGATATGAAGAAGAGGTTAATGCTAAAGCAACTTTGGCCGCGGAAGACGTTAGGTTTGCTCGTACTATTGAAAGAGTACAAAGAATTGTTGTTAGCGAGTTAACTAAAATTGGTATAATTCATTTATATGCACAAGGTTACCAAGATGCAGACCTTGTTAATTTTAGTTTAGGACTAACAAATCCATCAATGATATATGAACAAGAAAAACTTGAATTGTGGTCTACAAAAATAGATTTGGCTGCTAATATGAAAGATAATAAGTTGTTACCAACTGAATTTATGTATGATAAAATTTTTGGATTTACCGCTCAAGAAAAGAAAGAGGTAAGAGACCAATTAATTGATGACCAAAAGAGAATGTTCAGATATGAGTCAATTGAACAAGAAGGGGCCGACCCAGCCAAAGAAGGTGGTTCTGGTGAAGATGAATTTGGTGAAGATGATTTTGGTGATAGTATGGCTAGAACAGGAACAGAACTTGGGCCAGAAGGTGGTTCTCCACCAGGCGGACATGATGGAGCTGGTAGACCAAAACGACCACCTAAATTTGGTAAAGATGGTTCGGCAAGAGGAAGAGACCCACTTGGTGCACACGATATGAAGAAGGGAGCTAGTACTTTAGCTTTAGCACATTTAGATAAACTAAAAAAGTCACTGGGGAGTAGTGGTTTACAATTATTAAAGGAAACTTCTGCTTTAGATGAAGAGTATAAACGTCAAGTAAAAGATACTTTAGATAATAACGATAAATAAAATACTTTAATATTTATAATTGTAAGAAAATTTAATGGAGTAATTAATATGAGTTCATTCATAAAACATTTAAAAATAAAAAATACTGGAATATTATTTGAGTTACTTTCCAGACAAGTAACTGCAGACATTATTAATAATAGTAAAAAGTCACATGCAGTCGCGATGTTAAAAAAGTATTTCAAAGAAAATACAGAATTGGGGAAGGAGTTACAGCTTTATAATGTTATTATTACTCAAAAATTTCCAAGTGAATATAAAGCGGAAAAAATGGTCGAAGCTGTAATAAAGTCCAGACAAAAATTATCTAATAAGAAATTACGAGAAGAAAAGTACAATCTTATTAAAGATATAAAGGATACATACGACATTTCAGAATTTTTTAGTTCTCGTATACCAAATTATAAACTTTTGGCTTCTATATATAAAGTTTTTGGTTACACAACAGAGATATATAAAAATGACCCAACCGATGAGGTTAAAAGTAGGTTTGAAGTAATAGAACATATTATTAATAAAAAGATTGAAACGAATGTAAAGACCAATAAAATTATTGAAACTTATAAACAACAAGAAAAAGATATGAAATTGTTATCTTATAGTATATTAGTTGATAAGTTTAATTCAAAATATTCATCTTTGAATGAACAACAAAAAGCTTTATTGAAAAAATATATAGAAAATGTTTCTAATACTAATTCTTTAAGAGAATTTATTAACAATGAAGTTGGTAAGTTGTCAAACGAACTAAAATCAATGTTGAAAAATGTTGATGATGAAGTTACAACCATTAAATTAAAAGAAGCTACCAAATTAACTAAGAATATGACAAACCATAAAATTGTTAGAGATGATGATGTTGTTAATTTGATGAGATACTATGAATTAGTTAAAGAAGTAAAGAATGTCATCACAAAAAAGTAAGGCACAACAACTTAAAGAGTTGTTGAAGCAGATGATACTTGATGTTTTAGATGAAGCATCAGTTTCTGCTAACATAGATGGTGGGGAAGGGCCACCAACAACACCATATTGGGTAAGTAAGAAGAAGAAAAAGAAAAAAGCTGGATATGGTGGTGGTCACAAACAACCAACAGTCTTAGGATATATGTTGGCTATTGACCCAAGTTTAAGAAGAGTTTCTTGAATCTATTATGCCGATACAGTGGGATAGTAATGGCCCCACTTTTTTGAATAGATTAAGAAGTCTATTTAAATTAAAAAGAAGATGGGTCATTGAAAAAACTAAAGTTAGAGGTCAAGAACCAAATAAAGTGGAAACTTTAAAATTTCTTGATGGATTGATAAAATCATTGAATGAAATGAGAGAAGAAATTCTTAAAAGTAGGAGTTAACTGTGAAACGATTTAAAATAAAAGAAGTACATCGTTGGTTAAACAATCTTCCAGAAAATAAGTGGAGAAAAATTTATAAAGTTGATGCTAAAAGAGTTGCTCATTTTATCAATCATGGTGGTAATGTAGAATTACCTGTTACTCTAAGAAGAAAATACGGAGATACTGGATTTGTAAGAGAGAAAAAACTTGCAAAGGGATTTTTACTTCATAAAATTGATGAAAAGAAAAAAAATGAGTCAATAATTACTTTAAAACAAATGGTTTATGAAGAATTAAAGAAGTTAGACAGAAGTGGTATATTAAAGGAGAGACTATCAGATGAAGGCAGAGAATTAAGAATGTTTATTGATAATGATGCTAAAATTTATAAGTCAAGATATATACCTATTCTTAAAAATTTATCTAAATTTAAGAAAAGGAATAAATTTAATCCTAAATTAGCTGTTAAAGCGTTTAAATACTTAGTTGATGATGGTGCTAAATCATATGCTAAAAATTATGGAGGTAGTTCCAACGATATGTTTCCTAAGAAGGATAGGTTGGAGTTGGCAAAAGATTATGCTGAAGAGTTTGAAACTCAATTCAATAACAAAGAATTTGATTTTATGAAATAAGGAGTTAGAAAATGACGAAATCACTTTTAATAGATACTTTACTTTTTGAAGTAACATCACAACATATAAACGAATCAATTGCAGATAATTCTGGTAAATTGATTGTTAGTGGTGTACTACAAAGAGCTAACTCAAAGAATCAAAATGGAAGAGTATATCCAAAAGAGATTTTAATGAGAGAATCTACAAAATATACAAAAGAATTTGTAAAGGAAGCTCGAGCTATGGGAGAACTTGACCATCCAGAGTCTTCGGTTGTTAATTTAAAAAATGTTTCTCACAATGTAAGAGATATGTGGTGGGAAGGAGACAATTTACTTGGTAAAGTTGAAGTTTTAACAACACCCGCGGGAAATATATTAAAAGAACTATTTAAAGCTGGTATTAAACTTGGAATTTCTTCTCGTGGACTCGGTTCTGTATCAGAAGGTAAAGAAGATGATACGGTAGAAGTACAAAGAGACTTCGAATTAATCGCTTTTGATTTCGTTTCTAATCCATCTACACATGGTGCGTTCATGCATCCAATGAATGAGGGTGTTAATAGAGAAGATGTAAGGGAAGATGGAACTATTTGTGATAAGTGGTGTAAGACCGAAGCTATAATTTCTGATATATTAAGTGGTATTTAGATATGAATCATAATATGTGGAAAAATTGGAAGAATTTCCGAATTGAACAATTAAATGAGGGTGATAAAGACGAAACTCTTGAAGGTTTGATTGCTGGAATGACTGGTGCGGCACAGAATCTTATTCCTACTCTAACTAATATGCCAAAGTATATGGATTTCATCATGAAACCTGATGACCCTAAAAAAACACCAGAAGAAAATGAATTAAACCAAGAAGTTGTTCGTAATGCGTTTGAAGATTTAGATGAGAATGCTAGATTACTTATAAAAAATTATAAATTTATAAAGAAGTACGTCAAAGAAGAATATCAATTTGACGTTGATGAAGCTTCAAAGGATGAAAGTTTAACAGAAGTTGGACAATGGGTTATAAAAATTAAAAAGGGTAAAAGAGTTAAAAAATTAGAATGTCCGCCGGGATTCAAAGTAGATAGTGGTGGAAAAAAATGTAAAAAACAGAGTGCTCAAGATATAAAAGTTGGAAAAAAAGCCGCTAGAAAACGTGCAAAGGCTATGAAAGCTAAAATGGGTAAGATTTTAAAGAAACGAGCGAAGTCTATGAAAAAACGACAAAGTATGAATCTATAAAATGAAAAATTTTTCAAATAAAGAAAATAACGCTATAAAAAAGATTGATAAAGGTCTTGGTGATACAATTGCACGTGCTATCAATACAGTATCTCGTGGTACAATTAAAGAATGTGGCGGATGTACTCAAAGAAAAGAATTTCTAAATAAAGTAGTTCCTTATAAGAGAGATTAATGAAATTAAAAGATATAATTCAAGGTAAAGTTTATACTGATAAAGATAGACCACCATTTCAAGTAAAGGAAGCACTTACTAAAAATGCATATCCAGAATTAAAAGGACAAAATAAGTATCTATTAAATTCTGTTAAAAACTTGATGAGAGCTATAAAAAATCAAAATGATTTAACAACACGAGAAGAAATAGAATACATACACGCAAAGTCAAAACTTATGATGAGTATGTTAGATGATAAAAGATATAATGAATCTGTAAATGAAGAATTTTGGGCACAACCTGCAAAATATAGTTCACAAGAAGCAAAATTACATTTAGACATGGACATTAAAAAAATGTCAAAATTTTTAGGTAAAGCATCACAACAAGTCATTAAAATAATGATGGATGGTGTTAAGGGTAATAGATATGACGCTTTAGATATACAAAGAGGATTAGAACAAGGCCCCGTGGGTAGAATGAATAGTGGTGAAAAGACTTTTATGAAACTATTATGGAGAAAAGTTCGTGATGGTTTTAGAAGATATCAAAAGAACAATAAGTTGAGAAAATAGTGATTAAGAAGGTTGGTAGTAAGTGGGCAGTCTTTCCTAAAAAAGGCGGAAAACGACTTGGAACACATGATACAAAGGAAAAAGCGTTGAAACAATTAAAAGCTATAGAGATATCCAAAAGGATGCGTACAGAAGTAGAAAAGATAGTAAAAGAAATACTATCAGAAGCTGATACTGCCGCTATAGTTGGTGGTGACTTTGTTGGTAGTGTTGCCGGAAATGTATCTAACACTATTCAACGTTCTGGTTATGATAAATCGTATGTTGTCATTGGTAGAACATTTTTTAAAAGAGATGATGGTGGTGGTCACACATATAATTCTTTATATACAGTTTTAGTACATAAAGATAAGGATGAGATTGTTATAAATTCGTTAAATTTAGGTACTGGTGATTCTGCAACTGCATTTAGAAGTAATATGGAATCCTTTGGTAAAGATACACGATTTCCAAGTGAAGTTCGTAATATTGTTTATGATTTCTTGGGGATACCAGACCCATTATTTCTTGAAGCTTGGGGTAGAGGTACATCAAGTTGGTTCGGAGGCGGAGGCCCATCAAAACCAATGGATAAGAATATGCCAGGAAAATTTATAATTAATATACCATCTTTAAAAGATGCTAAAAAAATGTTAAAACAATTAAAAGTCAAGTGGAAATCAGCGGTTGACGATTTAACCAAACCTGGTATTTGGTATTTTAGAAATAGAAAAGGTGATACAGTTGGTGGTTGGAAAGAAACACAAAAGACTTTATACTATGAACGAAGACTTTTTTAAGTAACTTAATATTTATATATAATGGAAAAGTCTAAAAAATGGAAGACGTTGGTTCAAGTTTCTAAAGAAGCCAATAGTTTTTCTGGTAAAAAAGGTGATACGTTTGATGGAAGAGGATACTTCCCAAACAAAAATGCTAAATTGGCTAATGAAGTAGAAGAAAAAGCCAAAGCAAAAGTACAAGGTAGTGCAATAAAACCTAAAAGAATTAAGAGTGTATATGAAGACTATGAAGAAGAAGTTCTTGAAAAACAAATTGGAAATGGAATGACAAGTGTTCCATCAAAAATGAAAAAACATAAAGTTGATAGTGTACAACAAAAAGGAGCTGGAATTAAATATATAAATCCAGACAATAATTATAAACAAATTTTTGGAGAAAGTAAAATGAAAAAATCTCAATTTAAATCTATGATAAAACAAATGATAGGTGAAATTTTAGAAGGAAAAGGTAAAGCTCCTGGTTCTGCCAGGCCTGGTGGAAGTGCTCCTGCTACACCTGGTCAGTTATCTAAAGGTGGATACTCGTTATTAAATTATTCATCTCAAGGTGGTCAAGCTGGTGAAAGAGCGGGTTCACAAAGAGGTTACGATTCATCAAAAAGCAAATACCAGTTTAGATTATCTAAAGCTGCTCAACTTGTGGCTATAGTACAAGGCCGAAACTTAGGTGGAATTGATAATTGGAGAACCTCCGCATTAGGGGGCGATGAAGTCACACCAAAGGCCAAATACCAAGGTGTAAGAACTGCAGGTGGTAGAAAAGTTAAAGCTAAAAGTGTTGGTGGTACACTTGACAATCTAGCTGCAATACGTTCGGGTGATGAAAGGGCCAGAAAATCCCAAGGTGGAAGGACTTCTGCATTAGGTAGTGCTCAAATGAAGGTTAGTGCTACTTACATAAACCAAAAGTCTTCTGCTAAAACTGCGTATGACGCGGCACTAAATGCTGAGATTCAAGCTCTACAACAGCTTCAAAATACGTATGTAAAAGATGGTGGTAAAGCAACTGAAAAAACTTATGTAGCTCTGGCAAATTTAATTGATGATTTAGGATATAAAAAAGAAGAATATGCATTAAGATGGGATTTCGCGACAGCGGCTTATAATGGTGATACAACTGCTATGAGTAGTGCACGTTCAAGTATAGAATCTAAAAGAGATGAGATAAAGAAGAGGGCTAAGGCCGTTGGAGACGACCCTGTTACTCAAACTCCAGCTTGGTCAAGGGGAATAAAAATAAGTGATGGTGATAGAGTTACCTTTGAAAAAGTAACTTGGATAGCTCAAATCCCAAAGGGAGTTAACCCGAACGAGGCCGCGTACAGATGGAGTCAAGAAGAACCAATTCGAACTGAAAGAGAAGGTTTTTGGACACGAGCTCGCTAAAACGAAGGTAAATAAATGAAACAAACTGATATCAGAAAAATAATTAAAGAATGCATTGGTGAACTTATGGAAGCACCAGTTTCCAAAGGTGGTTATACCGTTAAAGATTATTCTAAAGTAGCTGGTAGTGAAGCGGGTCAAAGAAAACAAGATAAAGGTTTATTTGATTTATCAGCCAAAGTTTCAAGGGGAATAAAAAGTTCTGATATAGATGCTTGGAGGCATAAAGCTTTGTTGAGTGGTGATAAAACTATGATATCCAAAGACAAATATCAGAAACAACAATCTAAAACAAAATCTGTTAGTGTTAATATAGATAGTTTAGCGGCTATTAGGGGTAAAGAAGACCAAGAAAGACGTGCGACTGGTGGTAGAGTTGGATTCACCAAAGTTTCTGCAACATATGTTAATAACCAATCTAATGCTAAAGCTACATATAATAGAGCAATAGATGATGAGATAAAAAAATTGGGTGTATTACAATCACAAGCAAAAGCTGGTGATAAAAATTATGTTGCATTAGACAATTTAATAGAAGATTTAGAAATAAGAAAAGAAGAATACTCATTGAAGTGGGAATTTGTTACAGCAGCGTTCAATAATGATAAAAATAAGATGAATAATGTTCGGTCTAATATAGAAACCAAAAGAGATGAGAGATTAAAACGAGCCAAGTCAGTTGGTACAGACCCAAAGGGTAAATAAGAGCAACAAAAATCCAAAAAATAGGGGATTTACAATGAAAAAGAAAGTATTAAAAGAATTTTTTATGGCGGGTGGTGTAGTCACTGGAAAACCATTTAAGATGAATGACGAAGTTCGTGGTTCTGGTATTAAATTATCGTCCTTGGTAAAGGAAGGAAACCCACAGTCTTGGTCTGAATCGGAAGCAACTATTAATGTTAATCGTTTTCTTGAAGACGTTAAGAATTATGGTCATATAGGTAAAGATATTTATAGAGAAACAAATTTAAAAGACATAGCTCTTAAACTATCAGAAATTGTCGAGTCTGCAAAGATTCATACTATGAATGAAGCTGATGATTGGTTTGATAGAGTCTCGGTAAAACGAAATATGAAAGAACTTGGTGGTTTAGCTGGACAATTTGTTAAAGCTGCAAAAGAATCAAATTTAATGCAACGTAGAATGGAAACTCTTTATGAAGATATGGGTAACATTTTAAGTAGATATTACGAAATAGAGGATTCTAATACTTTAAGTGAAGTTGATGTGAAAGACTTGGATAAACCAGAGAGTGGTGACAAAGAAGCATATCAGAAATTCTTTCAAGCGGCTATGAAGAAGTTTGATGTTGATTCACCAGATGAACTTAGTGATGAAGATAAGAAAGATTTCTTTAATTGGGTAGATAAAAACTGGAAAAATTCATAATGGAAAATCCAAACGAGTTAAAAAAAATAGCTAACGCATATTATAAATCACCCAAAGTTTTAAAAAAAGGAAAAATGATAATCATCCAAACAGAACGTGGTCGTATGGAACTTGAAGCCGGAGAGTATGATATATTTGATAAACGTAATAATCTTCTTGGTGGTGGTGATTATGATGATGTTATGGAAGCATTTGATGAGATGACAGACTTATTAGGTGTTTCTAAAGTAAAGGAAAGTAAAGAAATAACATCTTTTCAAGAACAATTCGTTAGAATTGGTGGAATAATTAATTAAAAATTAAAATAGAGGTTGTATGGCAATAAAGGTAGATGTAAGAGATAATAAGGTAGAGTTCGCTCTACGAAAGTTTAAGAAAATAGTAAAAGAGTCTGGGTTATTACTCGAATTAAGAGAAAGGGAGTTCTATAAGAAGCCTTCTCATATAAAAAGACTCAAAAAATCTAAGGCAAAACTTAGAATTAAATATGACAAGTTAAGAATGGAACGGGAAAAAAACCTGAAGGGGTTTTGAACGTTTTACTTTTTTAGCTGATATTTATATAAAAATAAAATACACCATTTTACCATGCCTGGTAAGTCCTGATATGGTGTACTGAAGATAGTTCAGTATTATTGTTCCTAAATAACAATAGAATCCTTTAATTTGGAGAATTAAAATGGACGACCTTTTGAAAGATGCAATCGCAGATGCAAAAGCAGTTCGTGAGACCGCGTTGGAAAACGCCAAAGTAGCTTTACAAGAAGCCTTTACTCCAAGACTAAATCAAATGCTTTCACAAAAGATTCAGAATGAAGTTGAAGATGATATGGAAGAAGATTCTTATGACGAAGACGCTGAAGCTGAAGAAGAAGAAGCCGAAGACGCTGTAGAAGATGAAGCTGAAATAGACGCTGAAATAGACGCTGAAGAAGGTGCAGAAGAAGAAGCTGAAGAAGCTGGTGAAGAAGAAGCTCCCGTAGCTGAAGAAGAACCAGAAGCTGAAGAAGGTGATGAAGCAGAAGAAGGTGATGAAGAAGACGACCTTGACCTTGAAGCAGTTCTGAGAGAATTAGAATCAGACCTGAATGAAGAGGGAGAAGAGGAAGATGAATTCGCTTCACCTGAAGAAGAAGACGAAGTTGACCTTGGTGATGCACCAGTTGACATTGCCGCTGATGATTCTGAGTTCATGCCTGAACCTGCTAATGCTGAAGGTGATTTAGATTTGGATGCCGAAGCACCAGAAGATGGTGAAGAGGATATGGAAGAGGAACTTGACCTTGAAGAAGTGTTAAAAGCTCTACAAGAAGAAGAGGAAGAAGAGGAAGATGAACCAGAAATGGATGAAATTACTCAACTTAAATCGGAACTTGGAGAACATCGCGAAGTAGTTAAGTATCTACGGTCTAAATTAAATGAGGTCAATCTACTCAATGCTAAATTGTTGTTTACCAACAAATTATTTAGAAATCATTCTATGACGAATGACCAAAAAATAAAAGTAATTGAGCAGTTTGATAGAGCAAAGAATCTACGTGAAGTTAAGTTGGTATTTTCAACTATAGCTGAATCGTTTGGTTCTTCTGCTAAAAAATCTGTAAATGAGAACAAAGGTTCAGCTTCTAAAGCTGTTGCTTCTACAAAACCTAAAACCAAAACTAAAGAAGTTTTGGCTGAAGGTTCTGAGTTGAAGAGCAGATTTCAGAAACTAGCTAAAATTCTTTAATAACAACCGTTTAGGAGAAATTAAATGTCTAAAAATAGTAATTTAAAATCTATTGAAGGCCTAATGGATGGCTATAATCCATATCAGGAACGGTTAGAGGAAACTCGTAAGTTAGTAGGAAAGTGGGAGCCCACTGGATTACTCGAAGGAATAGACCAAGAGACTAAAGTCATGAGTATGGCTACTCTCTTGGAAAACCAGGCTCGTCAGTTAATTGATGAGTCTTCTAAAACAAGCACAACTGCAAACTCTGAAGAGTGGTCAGGTGTTGCTCTTCCTTTGGTACGTAGGATTTTTGGTGAATTAGCTGCACAAGATTTCGTATCTGTTCAGCCAATGAACCTTCCTTCAGGACTTATTTTTTACCTTGATTTCAAATATGGTACCGCACAACCAGGTCACACACAAAACTCAGATGTTCATGGTAACACTTCTGGGTCTAATGCTGACGCTTCTGGTGGTCTATATGGGGCAGGTAAATTCGGATATTCAATCAACGAATCTGTTGCAACAATAACAAGCTATAGTTCAGCTTCTGTTGTATGGGGTGATGTTGATTTTGAACCATCTTTGAGTTCTTCTCTCGATAACCTGAGAAAAGTTACTGTCGCTCTCGCAGACGATGGTATGTCAAATCCAGATTTTGAAGGCGTTAGAGCTTTTGAAATTTCTGGTTCAACAACTGCGGCTATCGCAACTTACTATCCCGCGTATTCAACATGGGATGGTTCGAATTGGAACTTTATTGTAAAGACTTCCACTGCGTACGAAGTTGATGGAAATCTGTATGTGAAGTATCACAAAGCACCAACCGATATTACTCGTGGTGACTTTGAAGACTCTTCACCAACTGAACCAGCAACGGATATTGGTATTCCAGAAATAGATATCCAAATGAAATCTATTCCGATTGTTGCAAAAACTCGTAAATTGAAAGCTGTATGGACTCCTGAGTTAGCTCAAGACCTTAACGCTTATCATTCTGTTGACGCAGAAGCTGAGTTGACTGCAATGTTATCAGAGTACATTTCAATGGAAATTGATTTGGAAATTCTTGATATGTTGATGGGTAATGCTAATGCTAAAACAGAACGATGGTCTGCTAGAGTAGGATATGAGTATAATGCTTCTACTGCTCTTTTCGGAGAATCATCTGCTAACGCATCAGCGTATGTAAAAGGAACTTGGTTCCAGACTCTCGGTAATAAGATACAATCTGTATCTAATGCTATTCATCAGAAGACTCTACGTGGTGGAGCTAACTTTATGGTCGTAAGTCCTGAAGTTGCTACTGTCATTGAGTCTATCCCTGGATATGCTGCTGACACCGATGGGAATGCTTCTAATACTTCCTTTGCGATGGGTGTACAAAAAGTTGGACTATTGAACAACCGTTTTACGGTCTACAAGAATCCATACATGCACGAGAACGTAATACTTGTTGGTTTCAGAGGAAGTAACTTCCTTGAAACTGGTGCTGTATACGCTCCGTATGTACCACTTATCATGACTCCGTTGGTCTATGACCCAACAAACTTTACGCCAAGAAAAGGTGTTATGACTCGTTATGCGAAGAAAATCGTAAGACCTGAGTTCTATGGTAAAGTTATCGTTGCTGATGTTAATTACGTTTAATCGTAGTTAGTATTTAGAACTGATGAAATAAAAAGGGAACTCGTTTGAGTTCCCTTTTTTGTTATGCCTATATTTATTATTGATATAAAATGTACATTTATTAAATTAGGAGAACAATATGGCAACTCAACCAATATGGCCAGGAAGTGGTTCATATACAGACGCGACAGATGTTCCATTTGGTTTTTATACCAGTGATGTGACTTACGTAACTCATTCTGTACAAACTGCAGAGTGGTGTGCTAAAAGACTTGGATATCCCATTATGGACGTGGAATTACAAGGTACACAAATGTATGCTTGTTTTGAGGAAGCGGTAACAGAATATTCTTCTATTGTAAATCAATTTAATATAAGAGAAAATATTCTTAAATTACAAGGAGCCCCAACATCTTCTAATTTTACACATACGGTGGTATCCGATTTAGGAAGAGCTATAACTATATCAGAAGCATATGGAGCAGAAGTTGGAGTTGGTGGTTCAGTTGATTGGAAAACTGGATATATAGAAACATCAGCTAGTCAACAAACTTACGATTTAGATAGTTGGGCAATTGTTTCTGAAAGTAGTTCACCAATAGAGATTAAAAGAGTATTTCATGAAGCTACACCAGCTGTTTCGAGATACTTTGACCCTTATGCTGGAACTGGACAAGGTACTGATAATGTTATTGATTCATTTGGTTGGGGTGAATATTCACCTGGTGTTCAATTTACATTAATGCCTGTCTATGCTGATATATTAAAGATGCAAGCAATAGAATTTAATGACCAAATAAGAAAATCGGCATATTCATTTGAATTAATTAATAATAAATTGAGAGTTTTTCCAATACCTACATCTACATTTAAGATGTATTTTCAATATATCAGAAAAGATGATAGGTGGAAAACATTATCAAATGAAATCACAGATGAATATACATCTGGTGGTCAGAATGCAGTACAATCTGATTTCTCAAATATTCGATATGATAATATGTCTTATAAAGATATTAACGACCCAGGTAAACAATGGATTAGAAAATACACATTAGCTCTATGTAAAGAGTTATTAGGAATTATAAGAAGTAAGTATGGTACTATACCAATTCCAGGTGCTGAAACAACATTGGATGGTGATACTTTACGCTCAGAAGCTACAGATGAAAAGAATACTCTTGTTGAACAATTAAGAGAAATGCTAGATTCTTCTGGTGGTGATGAGATAATGCAGGAAGAAGCGGCTGAAGCTGAAGCTACACAAGAGATTTTGAAAAAAGTTCCATTAAGTATTTATATAGGATAGAGTTATGGCAGGAAGATTTAATTCAACAAATGATTTAAGGACTTTTGAAACTTTTAATAAGGAGTTAGTGGGTGATTTACGTCTAAGTAAAGATGGTATAATAAATCAAACAATAAAACTCTTTAAAATTTCTGCAGAACACACGTCTACTAATTTGTATGGTGAATCTACTGGTGGTAAAATTTACAAACCTGGTGTTGAATTTGCTTGTATGATTGAAAGTGGAGATATAGATTTTAATTTAGATGAATTTGGTGCTGATGCATTACAAGATACTACATTTTTTATGTTAAGAGAGACATTGACAGATTTGAAATTAGTTCCAGAATTGGGTGATATAGTAGAGTGGAATTATGCACACTTTGAAATTAATGGTATTAATGAAAACCAATTAATAGGTGGACAATATGACCAAAATTGGTCGGTTAATTGTACTGCACATATAATTAGGTCATCTACATTACAAATTGAAAGGGTTAGGAGAACATAATGGCTGGAAGATTTAGACCCATACCAACTGTACAAGAAAAACAAAGAGGTATGGGCCCCACTACGAATAGAGGTACACAATTATCGAGAAAAAAGGATGTAGCTAATGATTTAAGTGTTAGTTTGATGGATGTTGATGCGGCTATCATGTATTATTTTTCCGATGTTATACAACCTACTATTGATGAGAATGGAGAACGAGCTAGAGTTCCTGTTCTTTATTCAAATGCAGAAAGGTGGAAGACGGCTCAAGTTGATGGTGTTATAAGAGACAATAAGAAACAAGTTATTCTTCCAGTAATAACATTTAAAAGAACAAGTGTAGCTAAAGATGATAGTCTAGCAGTAGATAAGATGGATGCTAACAACCCACAATTATTTTATCACTTTGAGAGACAATATAGTAAAGAAAATAGGTACGATAAATTTTCAGTAGTACATGGACTTAAACCATCACGACAATATCATTCAGTAGCGATGCCTGATTATATGATATTGACATATGATGTTATTGTATGGACAAGTTATACTGAACATATGAATGAAATAATAGAAAAGGTTAACTGGTCTGAAGGTTCATATTGGGGAGAACCAGGAAAGTTTAAATTTAGGGTCAATATAGACTCATACGAGGATGCTACAGAATTAGCAGATAGAGAAAGAATTGTTAGAAGTACATTTAGTTTAACTGTTAAAGGATATTTAGTACCAGATAGTATTAATAAAGCTATACTAACAAGAAAATATTTTACACCAAAAGCAGTAACAATGACAGAAGTAATCGAGTAGGAGAATTTAATGTCAATTAATAAACAACTCGGCGGAGTATCTGATTTTATACGAATAGCGGAAACACAAACTGGAAACCAAGCTACAGATTTGGAATTTACTAATACTTTTGGTGGAGCTACGATATTTATTATGAGAGGTGATGGCTCGCAAGTAAGTGGTAGTGATTTGGTAAATTTAAATTATGTTGGTACACACTACTATAGAGTACAAAATCATTTTAATGGTAATGGTTCATCATCAATAGATGTATCTACTAATTCTCAAGTTTTTAATGTAGCTATAGATAGTGGATATAAAATTAAAAATGGTACGGTGGAGTGTAATGTCAATGGAGTTAATATGATATCAAATACAGACCAAATAAATAGTGGTGGTATTGATTTTTATATGAGTGCTTCGGCAACACAAGTATGTATTAGAAAATTATATACTAATGGAACTGGAATGACTCTTGATAGTGACGATTTGGTAAATATATCTTATCAACAGGAGAAGATTTAAATGGCTGGAATACGTAATGGAGCTATTAGACAAGTAGAAGGATATATAGGAACAACACGTGATTTTTTATCACCAATTTCCGAATCTACGTTTGGTTCTGATGTTTTAAAATTTCATGATAACGCTGGTAGAGAGAATGGATTTAGTATGAATCTTGTTAAGGGAAGTCCAGTGTATTCTACCGATGTTTGTAGTCGTGATTTTGTAGATGGTATGTGGACAATTCAAGAAAATTTTGGATTGACAAATATGACATCATCTACTTCTGAATATCAAGAATTTCATCCAACACAATTGGGTGACAAAAGAAAAATTAAAAGTGGAACTTTGAAGGTCAGAGTTAATGGATATGATTTGAGAACTATGTCTGGTTCTACAGACCAAAGTAACACAAATAAGGTAGAAGCGTATTTAGATTCTACTTATAAGAAAGTAAGAATTAAAAAGCTATACATTGAAGATACCAATAAAATAGCTGGAGATAGGGTATTGTTAGGAATAGATTTAAATGACGAAGATACAATTTCTCTAAAATATCAACAGGAGACAAGTTAGATGCCACTCATAGACCCACTACGACAATTAAAACCACCTACTTCACAAAGTAGGATTTTACAATCATCAGAATTAACAAGTTCTGATACTGGATTACCAACATTACAATGGGGCCAGGTTGGTCTAAATCTACTTGGAACTGGTAGTTTGGACGTTGGTACTGGAAATACATTATCAACAGGATATGTTAAATTATATAATAATATAATTAAAAATTCATTAGAAGATAACGCGATTCAACTACTCACATCTGGTTATGATAGTGGTAGTGTTAAAATTTATGGTGATTTGATTGTAGAGGGAAGTCAATCAATACAAAACACACAAACTTTTAGAGTAGAAGACCCAATACTTGATTTAAATTATAGTGGTTCTACAGCGTTAGCTGGAGCTGATGCTGGATTGAAGGTTGGTCGTAATGGTACAACTGATGCTAGAATATTATGGGATGAATCAGAAACGAAATGGATGGTTGACAATGGAACTGGTGTGTTACAAACAATAGGTGGAGTTACAGGTTCTGGTTTTCTTGGAGCTACACAAACTAATATGTCTTCTTCTACTATGTTAACAGATGCTAATTTAACTTTTGAAGGTGGTGAACCACTTGGTTTACCAGGTACACCTACAACTGGAAGTGCGGCAGTATCAATGACATATGTATCCGAGTCTTTATTTCATTATCTTAGAACAAAGGGTACATATCAAGCTAATTCGGTTACTGCTCCATCAACTGCTTCATTTACAGCAGTTACGGCGTCTGCACCAAGTGGAATGGAAAAGACAAACTTACAAGATTTTATATTTTTTATCAATGGTCAATATATTGAACATTATGCTTGTACAATTAGACAAGAAGATTCAAATTTTAAGTTATACATAAATAGTGGTAGTTTAGAGATGGAATTTGATGCAGATGATGAGATAGTTGCACATGGTAAATTTAATGTTTAGATATTTATAGTTAAGATTCGGAATAAAATATGGCATTATTAGAACAAAAGCAAATAGACGAAGATGCGATAGCCGCGTTATCTGGAACAAGTGGAAGTTCTGGGTCAAGTGGGTCGTCAGGTTCTTCTGGCTCAAGTGGTTCAAGTGGTTCAAGTGGAACGGATGGTACATCTGGAACTGATGGTACGTCTGGAACAGACGGAACAAGTGGAAGTAGTGGTTCTTCTGGTTCAAGTGGAATTGATGGAACTTCTGGTTCTTCTGGTTCAAGTGGTACAGACGGAACAAGTGGTTCAAGTGGTACAGACGGAACAAGTGGTGTAGACGGAACAAGTGGTTCTTCTGGTTCGTCAGGTTCAAGTGGTACAGACGGAACAAGTGGAACAAGTGGTTCAAGTGGAACTGATGGAACAAGTGGTTCTTCTGGGTCAAGTGGAACTGATGGAACTTCTGGAACTGATGGCACATCTGGTTCGTCAGGTTCAAGTGGTTCAAGTGGAAGTAGTGGGTCTTCTGGAACAAGTGGTTCGTCTGGAACAAGTGGTTCAAGTGGAACGGATGGTACAGCTGGAACTGATGGAACAAGTGGTTCTTCTGGGTCAAGTGGAAGTTCTGGTTCAAGTGGTTCAAGTGGAACAAGTGGAAGTAGTGGTTCTTCTGGTTCTTCTGGTTCGAGTGGTACAGATGGTACCAGTGGTATATCCGATACTTTTGTAACAACATCGAGTACAAGTACAGCGATACCAACATCACACCCAACTACAATAACAATAACGGTTGGTACGGGTTTAGCTTGGAGTACTGGTCAAAATGCTCTTGTAGCTAAAACGGGTGATGCAACAAAACAATTTTTAATAGATGTTTCCAGTTACAATTCTGGTACTGGAGTAATGGTTGGTGAAAGTATATCTAATACTGGTACTGGTACTATTGCGACATGGTCTGTAAATTTAGAAGGTGTAGCTGGTGACGATGGAACAAGTGGAACTGATGGAACAAGTGGAAGTAGTGGTTCTTCTGGTTCGTCAGGTTCAAGTGGTTCAAGTGGGTCAAGTGGAACTGATGGAACAAGTGGTTCTTCTGGTTCAAGTGGTTCAAGTGGAACGAGTGGGTCAAGTGGAACTGATGGAACGAGTGGTTCAAGTGGAAGTTCTGGTTCTTCTGGTTCAAGTGGTACAAGTGGAACTGATGGAACAAGTGGTTCTTCTGGTTCAAGTGGTTCAAGTGGAACTGATGGAACTTCTGGTACAGATGGTACAAGTGGAACTGATGGTACAAGTGGTTCTTCTGGAAGTTCTGGTTCAAGTGGAACTGATGGTACAAGTGGAACGAGTGGGTCAAGTGGAACTGATGGAACAAGTGGAAGTAGTGGTTCAAGTGGTTCGTCAGGTTCAAGCGGACAAGATGGAAACTTCGGTGGTGCTTCATTTGAATACGATTTTTCTACAACTACTACAATGGCTGACCCAGGAAGTGGTACTTTAAGACTTAATAATGGTACACAAAATAGTGCTACCATAATCGCGATAGATGATAGTGACAAAGATTCTACGGATATTCAAAGTTATCTACGTACAATAGACGATAGTACATCTACTATAAAAGGTCATGTAAAAATATCGAAAAAATTTAATACTGATGTATTTTTATTATTTACTATATCAGCTTTATCAGAAGAAACTGGTTATTTTCAAGTTACTGTTGCTAATGTATCTGGTAATACTGCTTCACCATTCGCAAATGATGATGATTTAATTGTAACCTTTGCCAGAACTGGTGATAAAGGTGATACAGGTGATGCAGGAACAAGTGGAACTGATGGAACTGATGGTACAAGTGGTTCTTCTGGAAGTTCTGGTTCAAGTGGAAGTAGTGGTTCTTCTGGTTCAAGTGGAACAGACGGAACAAGTGGTTCAAGTGGAAGTTCTGGTACAGATGGAACAAGTGGAAGTAGTGGTTCTTCTGGTTCAAGTGGAACAGACGGAACAAGTGGAACTGATGGAACTTCTGGAACTGATGGCACATCTGGTTCTTCTGGTTCAAGTGGAAGTAGTGGTTCTTCTGGTTCAAGTGGAACAGACGGAACAAGTGGAACTGATGGTACAAGTGGTACAGACGGAACAAGTGGAAGTAGTGGTTCTTCTGGTTCAAGTGGAAGTAGTGGTTCGAGTGGTTCAAGTGGATTAACTGGTGATGCGTACGAAACTACATCTGTAACGAGTGTGGCTATACCAACATCACATCCAACTACAGTCACATTAACTATAGGAACTGGTCTACAATGGACAATTGGTCAGACTGCTCTTGTAGCAAAAGATAATAGTAACAAATTTCAAGGAACGGTAAATTCATATAATAGTGGTACAGGTGTAATAGAATTAGCTTCTACATCTAATACTGGTACAGGTACATATTCATCATGGGAATTTAATCTTGGTGGTGTAGAGGGGCCTGCAGGAACAAGTGGAAGTAGTGGTTCTTCTGGTTCAAGTGGAACTGATGGAACAAGTGGTACAGATGGTACGTCTGGAACTGATGGAACGAGTGGTTCAAGTGGTTCAAGTGGAAGTAGTGGAACTTCTGGTACAGATGGAACAAGTGGAAGTAGTGGTTCTTCAGGTTCAAGTGGTACAGATGGTACATCTGGAACTGATGGAACAAGTGGAAGTAGTGGAAGTTCTGGAACTGATGGAACAAGTGGAAGTAGTGGTTCTTCTGGTTCAAGTGGAAGTTCTGGTACAGATGGAACAAGTGGAACTGATGGAACAAGTGGAAGTAGTGGTTCTTCTGGTTCAAGTGGAAGTAGTGGAACAGACGGAACAAGTGGAAGTTCTGGTTCTTCAGGTTCATCTGGTTCAAGTGGTTCGTCTGGAACAAGTGGTTCGTCTGGAACAAGTGGTTCAAGTGGTATAGACGGAACAAGTGGTTCTTCTGGTTCAAGTGGAAGTAGTGGTTCTTCTGGTTCAAGTGGAACAGACGGAACAAGTGGTTCATCTGGTTCTTCTGGTTCAAGTGGTACAAGTGGAACTGATGGAACAAGTGGAACTGATGGTACGAGTGGAAGCAGTGGTTCTTCAGGTTCAAGTGGTTCAAGTGGAACTGATGGAACATCTGGTTCAAGTGGAAGTAGTGGAAGTTCTGGTTCAAGTGGGTCGTCTGGTTCAAGTGGACAAGATGGAAACTTCGGTGGAGCAAGTTTTACATATGACTTTAGTACTACTACAACCGATTCCGACCCTGGTAGCGGTAATTTAAGATTAGATAATGCTACACAAAATAGTGCTACAGGTATCTATATAGATGATAATGATTCTAATGGTGACGATATATCCAGCTACTTACAAACTATAGATGATTCTACAAGTACTATTAAAGGTCATGTAAGAATATCGAAAAAATTTGATGCAAGTAAATTTATATTAGCTACAATAGCCAGTATGACAGATAATGTTGGTTATATGGACATTACAATAGCTGTTCTGGATTCAAATGAAGCTACACCTTTTGCAGATGGAGATGATATACTCGTAACCTTCGCTAGAACTGGTGATAAAGGACAAGATGGAACAAGTGGTTCATCAGGTTCTTCTGGAAGTTCTGGTTCAAGTGGTTCAAGTGGAACATCTGGTTCAAGTGGAACAAGTGGTTCAAGTGGAACGGATGGAACAAGTGGTTCAAGTGGAAGTAGTGGTTCAAGTGGGTCGAGTGGAACTGATGGAACTGATGGAACAAGTGGTTCAAGTGGTTCGAGTGGAACTGATGGAACTTCTGGTACAGATGGTACAAGTGGTACAGACGGAACAAGTGGTTCAAGTGGAAGTAGTGGAACATCTGGTTCGTCAGGTTCAAGTGGAAGTAGTGGAAGTTCTGGGTCAAGTGGAACAAGTGGTTCGAGTGGTACTGATGGAACAAGTGGTTCTTCAGGTTCAAGTGGTTCAAGTGGTTCGAGTGGAAGTAGTGGTTCTTCTGGTTCAAGTGGTCAAGCTGATACGTTTGCTTCAGATTCTACTACAAGTCAATTAATACCAACATCACATCCAACTTCGGTAACAATAACAATTGGTACTGGATTATCGTGGACTGTTGGACAATCTGCACTGATAGCTAAAGATAATAGTAATAAATTTGTTGGTGAGGTAACTGCTTATAATAGTGGTAATGGTAGTTTTAGTGTTGATTCAACATCTCACACGGGTAGTGGTACATATAGTGTTTGGGCAGTTAATTTAGAAGGAGCTCCAGGTGTTGCTGGAACAAGTGGTTCGTCTGGTTCTTCAGGTTCAAGTGGAAGTAGTGGTTCTTCTGGAACAAGTGGTTCAAGTGGTACAGACGGAACAAGTGGTTCTTCTGGAAGTTCTGGTTCAAGTGGTACAAGTGGAACTGATGGAACAAGTGGTTCTTCTGGTTCTTCTGGTTCAAGTGGAACAGATGGAACAAGTGGTGTAAACGGAACAAGTGGAAGTAGTGGTTCTTCTGGTTCAAGTGGAACAAGTGGTTCTTCTGGAACAAGTGGTTCAAGTGGTACAGATGGTACAAGTGGTATAGACGGAACAAGTGGAAGTAGTGGTTCTTCTGGTTCTTCAGGTTCAAGTGGAACTGATGGAACAAGTGGTTCGTCAGGTTCTTCTGGAAGTTCTGGTTCTTCTGGTACAAGTGGAAGTTCAGGAACAAGTGGTTCAAGTGGAGTAAGTGGAACAAGTGGTTCAAGTGGAAGTTCTGGTTCGTCAGGTTCAAGTGGTTCAAGTGGTGCAACCGTAAGTGGAACGAGTGGTTCAAGTGGAAGTAGTGGTTCTTCTGGGTCAAGTGGTTCAAGTGGAAGTTCTGGTACAGATGGAACAAGTGGAACAAGTGGTTCAAGTGGAAGCAGTGGTTCTTCTGGGTCAAGTGGTTCAAGTGGAACAGACGGAACAAGTGGAAGTTCTGGTTCCAGTGGTTCTTCTGGTACTTCTGGTTCTTCTGGAACAAGTGGAAGTTCAGGTACGAGTGGTTCAAGTGGAACAAGTGGTTCGAGTGGAAGTAGTGGTTCTTCTGGTTCAAGTGGAAGTAGTGGTTCTTCTGGTTCAAGTGGTTCAAGTGGTTCAAGTGGTGTAGACGGAAACTTTGGTGGTGCAGCATTCTATTATACTTTTGAATCAAATACTACAAACGCAAATCCAGGAGCTGGTGATTTAAGATTAGATAATGCCACACAGAATACTGCAACAGGTATTTATATCTGTGATACTGATGAAAATAGTAATGATATATCATCTTATTTACAAACTATTGATGATTCAACTTCAACTATAAAAGGTCATGTAAAGATTTCAAACAAAACTGATAGTTCTCAGTTTATATTATGGACAATTTCAAGTTTAACAGATAATGCTGGATATTTTGATGTAACTGTAAGTCCAATAGATTCATCAGCCGCGTCACCATTTAGTGCCGATGAAGATATTATAATTACATTCGCTAGAACTGGTGATAAAGGTGATACAGGAAATCATGGAACAAGTGGTTCAAGTGGAAGTAGTGGAAGTAGTGGAAGCTCAGGTTCAAGTGGTTCATCTGGTTCAAGTGGTTCGTCTGGAGTAAGTGGAACAAGTGGAAGTAGTGGTTCTTCTGGTTCTTCTGGAACAAGTGGAAGTTCAGGTACGAGTGGTTCAAGTGGAACTGATGGAACAAGTGGTTCATCTGGTTCAAGTGGTTCGTCTGGTTCAAGTGGAAATAGTGGAACAAGTGGTTCTTCTGGTTCTTCTGGTTCAAGTGGTTCAAGTGGTTCAAGTGGAAGTTCAGGAACAAGTGGCTCGAGTGGAACAGATGGAACAAGTGGTTCGTCAGGTTCATCTGGTTCAAGTGGTAATACCGTAACTGGTGCACAAGGTGACCAAGGAGACCAAGGTAACGTTGGAAATAGTGGAACAAGTGGTTCAAGTGGAAGTAGTGGTTCTTCTGGTTCTTCTGGTTCAAGTGGAACTGATGGTACAAGCGGAAGTTCTGGTTCAAGTGGAAGCAGTGGTTCTTCTGGTTCTTCTGGTTCAAGTGGTACAACTATAACTGGTGCACAAGGTGACCAAGGTGATGCTGGAGCTAATGGAACAAGTGGAAGTTCTGGTTCGAGTGGAAGTTCTGGTTCAAGTGGTTCAAGTGGTACAACCGTAAGTGGAACAAGTGGAAGTAGTGGTTCGTCAGGTTCTTCTGGAAGTTCTGGTTCAAGTGGTTCAAGTGGTACAACCGTAAGTGGAACAAGTGGAAGTAGTGGTTCTTCTGGTTCGTCAGGTTCAAGTGGTTCAAGTGGTACAACCGTAAGTGGAACAAGTGGAAGTTCTGGTTCGAGTGGAAGTTCTGGTTCAAGTGGTTCAAGTGGTACAACTATAACTGGTGCCCAAGGTGACCAAGGAGACCAAGGTAATCAAGGAGACCAAGGTGATGCAGGAACAAGTGGTTCTTCTGGTTCAAGTGGTACAACTATAACTGGTGCCCAAGGTGACCAAGGAGACCAAGGTAATCAAGGAGACCAAGGACATCAAGGTGATGCAGGAACGAGTGGTTCTTCTGGTTCAAGTGGTACAACTATAACTGGTGCCCAAGGTGACCAAGGAGACCAAGGATATCAAGGTGACCAAGGACATCAAGGTGATGCAGGAACGAGTGGTTCTTCTGGTTCAAGTGGTACAACCGTAAGTGGAACAAGTGGAAGTAGTGGTTCGTCAGGTTCTTCTGGAAGTTCTGGTTCAAGTGGTTCAAGTGGTTCAAGTGGAAGTTCTGGTTCGAGTGGTTCAAGTGGTACAACCGTAACTGGTGGAACTGGCCCACAAGGAGACCAGGGTAATCAAGGAGACCAAGGACATCAAGGTGATGCAGGAACGAGTGGTTCTTCTGGTTCAAGTGGAAGTTCTGGTTCGAGTGGTTCAAGTGGTGGAACTGGCCCACAAGGAGACCAGGGTAATCAAGGAGACCAAGGACATCAAGGTGATGCAGGAACGAGTGGTTCTTCTGGTTCAAGTGGAAGTAGTGGTTCTTCTGGTTCGTCAGGTTCAAGTGGGTCAAGTGGGTCAAGTGGAACTGATGGAACAAGTGGTTCTTCTGGTTCAAGTGGGTCAAGTGGGTCAAGTGGAACTGATGGAACAAGTGGTTCTTCTGGTTCAAGTGGTTCAAGTGGTACAACCGTAAGTGGAACAAGTGGAAGTAGTGGAAGTAGTGGAAGTTCTGGTTCGAGTGGT
>ENA-UZWR01000164-UZWR01000164.1-metagenome-genome-assembly--contig:-Day-1-25m-contig-164_pt1 | contig 132784 bp, 131 predicted proteins | sample MGYA00260337_ERZ794897 | MGnify/ENA metagenome assembly ERZ794897 | reverse complement strand
AATAAAAATCCTATTTCTGTTTCTCCGGCTTTATCAATTCATGACGCTATGAAACTAATGGAAGATCGTGATTCACAAATTTCTGTACTACCTGTAGTGAATGAATCTAAAGAATGTTTAGGTTTAATTAGGCTACATGACTTGTATCAAACTAAACTAGTTTAATTACTCAAAATAATTTATTCCCACTCAATAGTTACCTAACAAGTAACATTTTCATGGTCTTATTAAAATCTTTTGTACGAAGTTGATAGAAGTATACACCACTACTTAATGTATCGCCATCATCATTCTTACCATCCCATTCTACAGTATAAGTTCCTACACCATTCTCGCCTTGATCAATTGTTTTCACTAATTGTCCCAATGTATTGTAGATATAAATCTTAACAGAAGTTGCTTCTGCTACATCATACTGTAATGTTGTCTGATTACTAAATGGATTTGGATAATTTTGATAGAGTTTAAATTCATCTGGAGTACCAAGTTCCATTATACCATTACCAGCTGCCCCATCTTTAGAGAATAGTTGATAACTAATTTCAACCGTAGATCTAGGCGCATCTCCATCAATATAGATAAATAATTCTTTTTCATCTTGAGATAGTCTACCAAATTCAAATTCATAACTCTCTTCAAGACTATCATTGTTTTCTAGTATAATCATACTCTGATTATTCTTCGCTACAGAGAATTGATATACATTGCCTTCATTGACAATTTCAAATCGTCCAGCAGTAATATCGTCTGGAAGAGTAATCTTAATTTGATTACCAAATAATTCTGCAGGAAAGTCAATTGGATTAAACTTTTGCTGCTCTTGAGATTCTGAGGTCTTACCTTGAGCTTTAGTCCACTGCCAGTTTCTAGTAAATACACTGATATCATAAACATCACATGTACTATCTAGTGTTGGTGTAAGATAAGGACTAGTACCTGTTGCTGGTCCAATATCAACATTTGGCCATGCATTTACAAGAGAATTCAAGTCTTCAACATCTACATCCCAGTCATTATCATAATCACCTAGCATCGTCGTATAGGTTGTAAATCCACTAATAACAGCATCTGAGTTATTGCCACTTTCGTCAAATGCAGCAACTTTAAGATAATATTTGGTATAATCATCAAGAGTTAATCCAGTCAATGTTAAATTGGTTAAACCAACATTTTCATAGAATACAACATCTGCTTCAAGATCTTGATCGGTTGTTCCAATACCCATGTAATAGTATGCTATTCCAACATTATCTGACCAACCATCAACGCTGATTGTGATATCAGAAGTACTTCTTACATATTCACTATCCTGTAAATCATTGATTGTAAATGTACCAGCAGTTGGACCAGTGCTATCTAATATATAGCTTACTTGATCAGAAATAGTTTCATTTCCATCACTATCAACTGCTCCTACCTTATAGTACCATTTTTCTCCTTGACTTAAATTATCATGAAGCAGTGAATCTACTCCAAAAGTTTGTCTAAAGACGAATGTCGTATCAGGCCAAGGCGTAGTAGAAGGAGATGTATAAAAATGTTCAGAATCAATATTTCCAAGTGTACCTTGACCGAGCAAATTACCGCTATCAGGAGTAAAGTTATCTGTTAAGCTACCATAAACATTATAAGAAGCAAAATCTGATTCTCCATTTCTATTCCAGAAGATAGCTACACCGTCATCACTAGGATTCCATATATCATTAGCCGCATCATACACTAGTTCAGGTTCAGCTGATACGCCTTGAGGTGCAAGTGGAGCACCATCTGAACTTAACTGTCCAGCTGTAACTGTAAAATTATCCCAGAATGCATATTGTTGGTTAGATGTAGTAACATGTATTGCAACCCTTATATCTGTTCCTGCATATGCAGTTAAATCATAAGATTGTTGTGTCCAACTACCTGTATTCTCAGCCACAATGTTAGCAAGCGTGACTGTAAAGTCTTCAATAGAGGTTCCTCCAGAAGGTGATAGTAAAACATCATAATCTTCTGCACCCCCATTCATATTAGTATAAAAACTTAAAATATTATCTGTTCCAGGTCTTAACCAAAGTTTTGGACTAATTAACCAATCATCAGCATTTCCAGCTCCAGCATATCCTAAACCAGCCATCCAGTGACTATCATCTGCTGCTCCATATCCAGCAGTATAATACCACCATGAAAAATCATCAGCGTCATTATTAGCATTTATATAGCCAAATGCATGTACATCTCTTCTTCCATCAGCCCAACCATACGGGTTAGTTTCAAATCCTTCTTCCCATAAAGTATCTTGTTGTGCTGTTGCCCAAATAATATTGTTTTTTGTAACTGCATCAGAATTGGTTCCATCGCCAACCGAGAGTGAAACATTAAATTGTCCTGCAGTTGCATATGTATGAGAAGGAGACTGATCTGCGCTAGTGGATCCATCTCCAAAGTCCCAAGCCCATGAAGTAGGTGCTCCTGTTGATCTGTCAGTAAATTGCACAATTAGTGGAAATACACCCGAAGTCTTGTCAGGAGTAAATGCAGCATTTAATGGTGCTGTAGATGTGAATCCTGTGGAATAAAATAAGCCCCTACCATGAGTTCCAGCAGCTAGCGCGTTATCAGATAATCTTCTTACTAACATATCAGTTCTAACATTTGCTAAACCGTCATTTGAAGGATTCCATGTAGGGCTCGAAACAGAAATATCATCAGAAACCCATGTTCCAAGTTCAGTCGCTAAAATTACTTGATTATAATTATTTGGATTATATAATCCCCAACGAACAGGCATATCAGCAAGATCACCTTCAACATCTATCCATCCATTGGCTCCACCACCACCTATTGTTTCCCAAACTGAGGGCACTCCATAATTTGATACTGTGACTAATATTTGATTGTCATCTTTTCCAATATCAATTGATGCGATATATCCACTAACATTAGATCCGCTAATATCAGTAGCAGTATAGCTGCTTGTATGTGCATCAGTGATTTTGAAGACTCTCCCAGATGAGGTTCCAACAAAAAGGACTCCATCAGTATGTGGAGACATTTTAAATGCTGATGCTGTAGAGCCAAGAGATACACTCATAAGTGTTTTATCAGCTAAAGTGGCATAATTATTTAATCTTAAAATTGTGCTAGCATCTACAGAAGAGTAAAATGTTTGATTAGTAGGATCAATTGTAGATGGATTAATAAAGAAACCTGTATCACCTCCATCACTTGCGTCATGGTTTGCGTATAAGGAGAAGCTTGATCCTCCATTAGTACTTCTATAAATACTGTTATATGTTGTTGCAGTAAATTGATAGTTTGGATCAAGTTGATCGATATGAGTATATGCTCCATCTCCACCAACCACACGAGACCCACTTTGAATGTCTGTACCGCTAATTGTCCAAGTACCGTTGTCTTGAGTTCCACCAATTACATATTGGCTTCCAGCGTCAGGGTGCAATGCAACAGAATAAAATTGACTAACATTATAGCTGGTATTTCTATTGGATATAGTGGCTCCCGCATCATTTGTATAAAATATACCTCCATCATTGGAAAAAATAATTTCATTACTTGTAATAGTTTTTAGATTTTGTTGATCAACGTGCATTGATACAGTTCCTGCACCACCACCCGTTACTTGTGTCCAGCTAGCGCCAGCATCAGTAGTTTTAAATATATCAAGCTCTCCAGCATAAACAGTATTGGGATCACTTGGATCAACTCCTAAACTCAAGTCATATCCAGCCTGTCCGTTTGCATCTCCTAAGACATTTCCATTTGAATCTACAGGAAATGGATCAGAGCCTCCGGCAGTGTAAAAAGTCCAATTTGCGCCACTATCTGTTGTTTTAACAATCCATTGAATTTTTCTTGTATCGCTACTAGCAACCATACCATAGACAGTATTTGGATCAGAAGGGGCAACTGCAATGATAGTTCTGTTTCCTGAACCAATAAATCCTAAAGAGGATCTTGTCCAATTTGTACCATCATCAGAATAAAAAATATCACCACCACCATCACCGTATACGTTAGTTCTCGATCCAGCCCAAAGTCTGTTATCGCTACCCATATCTAAATCCATAATTTCATAAGGCGTACCATTGGAAGTAGTATCCATTACTTGTGTCCATGTAGCACCGCCATCAGCAGATCTCCATAAACCAGTATTAGCAGATCCATGCCATTTACCTTCATAATAATGTCCACCAACTCCAGCATAAACAACACTTGTACCCGATTCATTTCTAACAACGATATCAGTCACATAATTAAAATTTTCAGTAGCAGTTAAGTGACTCCAAGTAGCACCACCATCTGTTGTTTTCCACATACCTAATCCACGACTAGATGTTGAAAAAATTCCCATTCTTTCTCCAGTACCAACATACATTGTATTACTATCATTGGGATCTGAGTTAATGCTACCAACTGCTAGATTACCCCATGTGCCATCTACTGAATTCCATGTTGGATTGCCAGATGTAATATCATTTGTATACCATAATCCTCCGGTAACTCCTGCAGCCCATAATTTTTTGTTTGTAGAATCGTTAGGATCAAGAAGGATTGCTCTAGTTCTACCTCCAATAGTATTAGGACCTCTTTCAACCCAATTTACTTCGGTCATTCTTTTTTCATAAGAAAGACTCATACGTTTTTGTTCTGCAAATTCTACAGCATCTAATATACGTTCTGTTGGAATAGTTCCTGTGTTTGGGTCATACATCATAAGATAATCATGCGCACCTTTTAAGTCTGGACGTAATGCTTTAGGTAATTTTTTACTATCTTTATAAGATACAGTCTGTCTTTTAGAAAGGAAGTCATTGATAAATTCTTCTTGCGTTAAGCGATTTTGTTCACTTAAATAATTCGTAATATTTTGTTTAACTGGCTGAAACCCAATGAGTCCAACCATGGTAAAAGCAATGATATAATGTAGTTTTTTCATAATGTTATTCTAGTATTAAGTATCCGTTTTCTAATCCATTAATTGTAATGTCTGCACCATCTACATCTAACATAATAGTATCGGCACTGTCAAAATTAATATTCGTATTTGTTGAGCCATTTATTGTAAAGTTAACCGTAGCAATCACACCATCTCCATCAGAAGTTGGTTGGTCACTAGATAGTGAGGAGGTATAAATAGTTACTTCGCCATTACTCTCATCTTTAGTAACAATAAATAATGGGTCAGTATTTCCTTGCAAGAAATCACCAGAAGTAACATCACCAATAGTTACCGCACTTGTATCATAAGTTAGCTTTGCTTGTGCTGCAGCAAGGCCAGTTACACCCATTATTTTGATATCCAATGCAATACTAGATCCCGTAGAAGTATCTGTATACTTTGAATCTAAGATCATTGCTGGAGTTGCAATGTCAGTCAATGTTATATAAGCTGATGTGTTGGCAGTATTAGATCCGCCTTCACCAGTTACACTTAATGACACATCATAACTTCCTGCACTAGTATAAGTATGAATCGGTGAATCTTCTGAGCTAGTTGTTCCATCACCAAAATTCCAACTTGATTGGGTATATTGCGATGATGTATTTGTAAACTGAACACGTAATTCAGGAGTTCCTGATGTAGGTGCTCCAAAGAATGCTGCAGTTGGTGCAATTGCATTTACTGTAATATAATCAGTCTTTGTTGTAGTATCAGTTCCTCCACTTCCTGTAACAGTCAATGAAACAGAATAGGTTCCTGTATTATTATACGTATATGACACAGAAGTACCTGATCCGTCTGGAGATCCGTCATTATCAAAATCCCATACAGTAGTCGTTGCATTAGTAGATCCAGATAAAAATCCAACTGTTAAAGGTACGGGTCCAGATACTGGAGAGCCTGAAAAAACTGCTACTGGCGCTGGATCAGTAGGTCCTGTTCCACCACCACCATCATCGCTGCCGCCGCCGCCACCACCACCGCAACTAATCAATAAAACTAAAAATAATGATAAGAGTTTTTTTAGCATGAGTCACAAATCTACAATAATTCTTATGACTTTGCCATAAAACTCTTTAAATCAAAGAGTCTTTTCTGAGATTATGACATTTCTTTGATGTAAATATTGTAAAATAAATTTCATGCATCCAGGTTTTGCACCAACCATTTCTGGAGGAAAAACCCCATATTCACTCCATAAATTCTCTAAAATTAAATTGATACTAGCTGTTGCAGTATATCCTGTAGTACGTGCCATAGAAGAGGTTCGACTTGTTAAATCAAATTCATCATATAAATGATAGGTAATCATTTTCATCTCACCTTTAATAATAATATCAAGAACAGTAAATTCTATTTCATTCTCATCTAATTTCCACTCTTCAAATAATTTCTTAGATGTTTCAGCAATATTGTTATTATTAAATAAGCCTTTATTACGATATTCAAGCATCAGTTCTGCATGACCAGGATAACGCAACGTTTTCTCCTTTAGGTTAGGAATATGGTTCATAGTTGATAGTAAAGATCGTAATCCATCAGTGTTAAATGCTTCCAATGTCCCAGCATCTTCAAATTTCATTGTTTCTATATCAGATAATGCAGGTTCAGTAACGACTTCATGATCTATTAACATTCTTGCAGGCCGTGTATACTCTTCAATTACATCTATAGGCGAGAAGGGGGCTTTATAATTGAATGGAGGTTGCGGGTTTTTAGGAAGTCCGCCCACATAATATTCAAATGATTCAATATTTAATTGTGCATCCCAATATCCTAATAGATAATTAGGAATTCCAGGAGCTACCCCAGCATCAACAATCACAGTCACACCTTTTTCTTTTGCTAGGTCATTAAGGTCTAATATATTCTCTGGTGAGAAGGATATATCAACTACATTTTTCCCACTATTGATAATTGTTTTTAATGCGTTATAACCTAAAAATCCAGGTACTGCTAATAATACAATGTCAGCTGGTTCAATCCACTTTGCAAGAGATTTTTCATCAGTAACATCTAGTTGAGATATTTGAATGTTGTGATTCCTAGATTGGATATTTTCAAGAGTCTTAAGGTTATAATCTGCAAGGAAAAGATTGTTATTTCTCGAAAGATCAATAGCCATTGCACTTCCAACCATTCCAGCTCCAATTTGATAAATATTTTTCATTTTAATTGTTTTACAAAAAAAGGAACTATCAAAGTTCCTTTTTAGTGTATTTATTGCTTTTATTTATTTGCGGGATAGACGGGACTCGAACCCGCGACCTCCGGCTTGACAGGCCGGCGTTCTAACCAGCTGAACTACTACCCCATATAATTATTTATTATATAATAATGCGTATGGAATGAGACCTAAATACCCGATTAATAAAAGCAGAGGAGAAAGGACTAAACTTTGAAAGCTGTCAACTTCTCCTAAATACATTGTCAAATAACCCACAATTATAACGAAAACTCCGGCCCCAAACAAAACATAATTTTTAGTTTTGTATGGCCACTTGAAGTTAATTGGTTGTTTATTTTTGTTAGTCATTTATGTTAAGTTAAATTTCTTCTAGCTAGTTTCCAAAAAATATAATTCCTTACAATTGATTTCAGGCTATAAAAGAATTAATTTCTCCTTCTTTATGGTAGCCAATAATAATAGTAGTCGTGATTTAGTGCTTGGACTGTTTTTCACCCTCAGTCTTCTTGGAGCGAGCATATTTTTTACTTCGAATCAAGAGGTTGATAAAACTATTTTTGTGATTGAAAAAGGGATGTCATTAAATACTGTGACCAATCTTTTGCATGAAAAAGAGATTATTCACAATAAATCTTTTTTTAAGTATCGAGTTTATTTTCTTGGCTTATCCGATAAAATACCAGTTGGAACGTTTGCTGTTGAAGGGAAGGTTAGTAGCAAAGATATCATTAATACAATTTTTAAAGAAGGTCCAATTCGATTAAAATTAACAATTCCTGAAGGTTTATCATCGGAGCAAATATTTCTAAAGGCAAATAATTTATTTGATGCATCTGATGATTATGTTCCATTGTTTAAAGATCAAAGATTTATTGCAGAGTTTGATATTCAAGCCTCTTCTTTAGAAGGATATCTTTTCCCAGATACATATTATTTTTTTAAAGACACAAGCAATCGTGAAGTTGTTACTACCATGATTAACGAGTTCTGGAAGAACTTTAATAAAACATTCATAGAACGCACAAATGAGCTAGGATTTACGGTACATGAGGTTGTAACTTTAGCGTCGATTATAGAAGGAGAAGCTTTATTAGATAAAGAGAGATCTATGATATCTTCAGTCTATCACAATCGACTAAAGAAAAGAATGAAATTGCAAGCAGATCCAACTATACAATATTTAATACCAGGTCATCCAAAAGCGCTAAGCAATAAAGACTTAAGACGCATTTCTCCATATAACACTTATTTAAATTACGGACTACCTCCTGGACCTATTAATAATCCTGGATTAGAATCGATTAGAGCGGCGTTATATCCTGCTGATACGGATTATTTATATTTTGTAGCACAAGGTGATGGTTCTCATATATTTACTACTAATCAGAAAGATCATTTAGAAGCAAAGAGTCTGTACAAGCAGTATAAAAGAGAGAATCGATGAACTTAGGCGATTTAAATGCTCAGCAGCTTAAAGCTGTAAAAACTGTTAAACATCCCGTCCTTGTTTTTGCGGGTGCCGGGACTGGAAAGACTCGAGTTTTAACTTACAAGATATGGCATTTAATTAAAGACAAGATTTATAGTCCCAATGAGATTTTAGCTCTGACATTTACTAATAAAGCTGCATCTGAAATGAAAGAGCGCATTCAAGAGAGCGTTAATTGTGATAATGTAAATGTTGGAACGTTCCATTCAATCGGAGCAAGAATTCTAAGAAAACATATTAGTTATTTAGATGATCGGTATAATAGCAGCTTTACTATCTATGATGTTTCTGATCAAAAAGCTTTATTAAAAGAAGTAAGAGAGGAATTAAATATTACAGAGTCTAAAGAGTTGAATATCAATTTTCTTCGTTCACAGCTTGATAAGTTTAAAAATGCTTCTATGTCAGTAGAAGAGGTAGAATCTAAAGCGAACAGTTTTGAAGATAAAAAAATTGCAGAAGTGTATAAGCGATACTCAGAATTATTATTGTCTAATAATGCTGTAGATTTTAATGATTTAATTGGAATGCCTCTTAAATTATTTAAGCATAGCAATGCTTTGCTAAAAAAATATCAACAGTTATGGAAATATATACTAGTCGATGAATTTCAAGATACTAATTCACCCCAATTTGAATTAATTAGTCTTTTAGGTGGTAAACATCAAAATATTACGGTTGTAGGAGATGATGATCAATCTATTTACGGTTGGAGAGGAGCAAATATTGATAACATCCTAACAAACTTTAAGGATACATTCCCAAAAGCTGTAGAAATTAAGTTAGAAAAAAATTATAGATCTACTCAGCGTATTCTTGATGGTGCGTGGTCTGTAGTTAAAAATAATATTAATAGAGCTGAGAAAAAATTAGTTGCTACTAAAGATCTAGGAGAAAAGATTTCACTTATCTCTACTGGAAGCGATGAAGATGAGGCCAATGCAATATGCGATTCTATAAAAAAAGAAATTAAAATTAATAAAACTCCATTTAATGATTTTGCTATACTCTACCGTACAAATGCGCAATCTAGAATAATTGAGCAAACCATGATTAGAGAAGGTCTTCCATATCGTATTGTTGGAGGTACTAAATTTTATGACAGAAAAGAAGTTAAAGACGTTCTGGCTTATCTAACCTTAGTATGTAATCCGAATGATAATATTGCATTAAAAAGAATTATCAATTTTCCAGTTAGAGGGATTGGTGAAAAATCTATTACTATCTTTAATGATTTAGCATCAGAAAAAGGCATTTCATTATTTGAGAGTTTAAAGTCTTGTAGGGATATAAAATTGAGAGGAAAACAGCAAGATTCAATTGAACAGTTTTATTTATCAATTAATAAATTTCACGATTTATTAGAAACTTTAGATTGCAAAGAATTGATACGTGTTTTGTTAGAAGAATTTAATATTGAGAATTATTATAAAAACAATCCTGCAGAACAAGACCGTTATAACAATATTCAAGAATTAAAATCGAGCGTTGATCATTTTTCTGAAAAAAATCCCGGTGCTTATTTGAGAGATTTTTTACAGGAAATAGCGCTTTATACCGATCTGGATGGATATGATAATAGTAAGTCACATGTGGCACTTATGACAATCCATACAGCAAAAGGATTAGAATTTCCTACAGTTTTTGTTTCTGGTTTGGAGCAAGGCCTGTTTCCTTTGATACGCGATGATGATCCTTCGGATCAATTAGAAGAAGAAAGAAGACTGTTTTATGTTGCAGTAACAAGAGCAATGGAGAGAGTCTATTTGCTAAATGCGCAGCAAAGAAGAACGTTTGGTGGATTAAAGAGATCATCTTTTAGACAGTCTGATTTTTTAAATGAAATTGATAAAGATGTAATAAAGGTTAAGCCTTATAAAACAGTTAGGATAAAAAGATTCGTACGTTCTGGTGGTAAAAAAACATTTCAAATATCTAGAACCGTCACACAATTTGATGATTTCAAAAAAGGCGATCAAGTACAACATAATCTTTTTGGTGTCGGTACCATTCTAGTATTAAGTGGAACCGGTGAAAATCAAAAAGTTGGTGTTGAATTTGATGGCGGATTAAGAAAAAAGCTTATCGTTAAATATGCTAGACTAAAAAAAATAGATTAGGTAATTTGAAGAATGCAAAATTTAATACCATGTAGATTTCATATAGAAGTTGAATCAGTCTTAAAGACTGAAGGTCTCAGAGCTACAAAACAGCGTTTAGATATTTGGGATGAATTATCTGGAACAAACAAGCACAGAGATATCGAGACTATTCTTCACTCTCTTAAAAAGAAAAAAATCAATGTTTCAAGAGCAACTTTATATAGAACAATTGATGTGTTTGTAAAACACGGCTTATTAAAAAAACTCACTTTAGATGATGGTAGATTTTTATATGAGCATAATAAAAAATCTATTACCCCACAGCATGATCACATTGTATGCGAAGATTGCGGAGAAATTTTTGAGTTTTTTGATAACAGTATATCAAAGATTGAAGATAAAATTGCTAAAGATCTCAATCTCAAAGTTACAAAAAGAGTTCATCAATTATCTGCTACCTGTACGGGTACTCAGTGTAATCATCCTAAAAGTTAGTTTTTAAATGAAATCAATTCTCATTAGTAATCTAGTTTCTGGAATGAAACTTCAAGGCTTCTATCTTTGCATAGAAAAAAAATTGAGAAGAAAGAAAGACGGCTCTATTTATCTCGATTTACTATTACAAGATAAATCAGGATTAATAAGAGCTCGTATATGGGATAATGTAGAATCTTTATCAAAAAAATTTGATGTAGGAAATCCTGTTGCTATTAAAGGTAGTACCTATAAATATGGTGATAGTATTTTTATTAAAATAAAGAATATTACTAGAGCATCTATTGAAAAATATGCAAAGTATGGTTTTAGTTCATCCGATTTAATACCAAGTTCGAAAAAGAATCCAAAACAATTATGGAGTCATTTGATTAAGGAAATTGATCAAATCTCTAAAATTCATTTAAAGCAATTGGTAAAGAAAATATTAGTAGACCATAAACAAAAATTTCAGATTTATCCAGCTAGCATTTCATATCAGTACAATTATCAAAGCGGTTTGATTGAGCAAACTGTTTCATTGATTAAAATTTCTAAAATTTTAGGAAAGCATTATAAAGTAGATATAGATTTACTTTTAACAGGCGCTTGTTTACATCAAATTGGAAAATTATATTCAATTAATATGGGATTTTCTCAACCCAAATCAAATGAAAGACGATTGATAGGTAACGCTATTTTATCTAGAGATATCGTTAATAATTATATTAGGCAAGTCAAACGTTTCCCCGATGAAGATAAAATAAGACTAGAGCATTTAATCTTATCTTATCAAGGTAGAAAAGAATGGCAAAGTCCTGTTGAACCTCAAACCTTGGAAGCAGTTCTATTGCATACGATTAATTATATGGATTCACATGTTAATGTTATGAGTCAAAAATGACTAATAAACTTATTTTAGCTTATCTTATAACTGTATCTATATTATTTGGGCAAAATCATATTCATTATGATCTTTCAAATCAATTTGGAGTTATTTTAAATAATAATCAGATTATTTGGGATAAAGATCAAAAGTTTGATAATCTGCTTATCGATAGATCATCAACGTATTTTAAAAATAAATTTTCTTCTTTTAATTTTGATAATCTTCCATCTGATTCTATTTATGTTAAAAGTAAATTTAGATATGAATTTGGTGATTATGGTTTTGATAGATTAAATATTGGACTTAAGAAGCGTTCTGAGAAAAGTGATTTTCAGTTTTTAGGAATGAAGAAAAGTTTTTTTGGTAATTATTCAGAATTTGCAAATGCAGATTCTAGTCCGCTGAGTTTATTTTATAAAATTGATTATAGTACTAAAGTATCAGATCATGAAATTTATTTTTCTGCTGGATATTTTAGAGAAGATTCAAAGTTTATTTTTGATAATCAATCGGGTTTAGATACATCTATTAATAAAGAATTTTCTGATTTTTTTTCACTAACAATTGGAGATTCTTTTGTAAAAAATGATTGGAAGTATAATGTTGCAATTAATCATATCAGTAAATACGATGAAAGAAAGATTGTTGAATATCCGATTAATCATGAGGTAGATATTCAAAGAAATAGATTTAATATGAAGGCAGCTAATGGTAAGCATATTTCAATAGAGACTTTTTTAGATAATAAATATTATGTAGATAAAGTATCCTCAAGAACATATAGTAGGAATACATTACAATTATCCAATAATAACAAACTTCAGTTGGGACAATTAAAGTATGGTATTGATTATATTGGCGATAAAGTCAGTCCAAATATTGCCTATAATGCTACGTTCGGTTCAGTTGAGTTCTTGATTAAAAGAGAAAATAAGCCTACTAGATTACTCTTTGATTCTTATGAATTTAATGGCTTTAACGATGAAGAAGTAGAAAATTGGGATTCATTAATTTTAAACTATTATTTAAGCACCAAAATTGATTTAGTTTCAAGTTTAAGATTTATTCAAGCAAATAATGTTGCTGCTAATTACATATTAGGAGAAGTTTCAATTCCTGAAGATGATGGATATCGTTTTCTTTCTGATGATATGTTGTCGCTCAAAACGAAAATTTCAATACCTTTAAAAGAAAGTAAGATCAATTTAATTCATTATCATAATTTTTATGATAGTCTTATTAGTTCCAATAGATCTGATATAATAGAAATGGACTATCATTTTAACACGTCTTTTGTTGATAAAAAACTAGGAGTTGCTGGAAAGCTTTCATTGATATATTTGTCGGCTAATCATTCTCAGTATTCTTTTGACTACTTTAGAAATATGCCTATATCAAATAATAGTATAAACTATAATGATAGCTATAATATTGGACTAGATTTAGATATTTCAATTGCAGATGTTCTTTTGACGGTACGATTAAAAAATGCACTTGATCGATTGCCAGTTGATGGAGACTATTCTATCAATAATGCTGAGCTATTCAATCCGATGAACAGCCTCCTATCTTTTGGTATTATTTGGGAATTTGACGATTAAATATCAATAATTACAGTAGCGGAGACTGTTCTAGAATTTCACTAGTATTCCCTGCATTTACTCTGGGCTATCTTAATGTTATTTTTATAAAATGTGAGTGATTATTTTCATAAATTCATAAAGAATGAAAACAAATAATCCAAATCTAAACATCAACAACAATGTCACGCTTGTATTAAATGCTAGTTATTTACCACTTGCAGTTTGTTCTTCCAAGCGTGCTTTATGTTTATATTTTTTAAATAAAGTTGATGTACTAATGAACTATGATCAGTATATATATTCTCCTTCGACTCGAATAAAAGTACCTAGCGTTGTAAAGCTAAAAACATATGTATCGTATAACAGTCTTGAAGTCGTTCTGAATAGAAAAAATTTATTACTTCGAGATAATTCATGTTGTCAGTACTGTGGGTCGAAATCAAGCTTAACAGTTGATCATATCATTCCAAAATATAAAGGTGGTTCGGATACATGGAAGAATTTGATTGTAGCTTGTTCTCCTTGTAATGCAAGGAAAGGAAATAGAACACCGAAAGAAGCAAATATGAAATTGATGAAACAACCAAAAAAACCTAATAGATTCATGTACTTTAATCAGTTTGTAAAAGATAGAAATTCAGGCTGGAAAGATTATTTATTTATAAATAGAAATTAGAATGAAGAAAAAAAGAATATTAAGCGGAGCACAACCTTCAGGGTTATTACATATCGGAAATTATTTTGGTATGATTAAGAGAATGATTGATTTTCAAGATTCTTCTGATTTGTTTTGTTTTATCGCCAACTATCATTCTTTGACATCTATTAGTAATAAAGAAGAGCTAGAGAAAAATACATTTAATGCATTTTCTGATTTATTAGCTCTAGGGCTTGATTCTGAAAAATCTACAGTATGGGTTCAATCTCACGTACCAGCAGTGACAGAGTTAACATGGATATTATCTAATTTTACAAGCGTTGGCTTAATGCAAAGATCAACATCCTATAAAGATAAAGTCGCAAATGGACTGACACCTAATATGGGACTGTTTGCTTATCCCGTATTAATGGCATCAGATATTTTAGCATTCCAATCTGATATTGTTCCTGTCGGAAAAGATCAAAAGCAGCATTTAGAAATGACAAGAGATATTGCTATAAAATTTAATAATACGCATGGACCAGTTTTTACTATTCCAGAAATTGATATTGATGAAAATAGCGAGATAATTTTTGGAATTGATGGCAAGAAAATGAGCAAATCTTATAATAATATTATTCCTATTTTTGGTAGTGAAGAGTATATGAAAAATCAAATAATGAATATTGTAACTGATTCTGCTGGTTTGAATGAGACCAAAGATACAGATACACCCCTTTTCAATATGTATGCATTATTTTTAAATGATGATGAAAAAAATGAACTGAAAGATAGATATGCCACGCCAGGCCTAAAGTATATGAGCATAAAAAATGAATTATATGAACATATAATGGATTATTTTTCTAAGCAAAGAGCTTTGAAGCAGCATTATTTAGATAATCCAGATGATATTTTCGATCTAATGGATATAGGAAGAAAAAAAGCCGAAGTGATTGCATCTGATACGCTATCAAATGTCAAAAAATCTATTGGAATGGTCTAAATAGTGTTTAATGTAAAGTTAGAAAATTTTGAAGGACCATTAGATTTACTTTTATATTTTATTAAAAGAGATAAAATAGATATTTATGATATTCCAATTTCTAAAATCACATCAGAATATATTGATGTGCTCAACACCGCTAAAAAATTAGATGTTTCAATAGCCGGAGAGTTTCTTTTTATGGCATCATTACTATTGAGATTAAAAACAAGAATGTTATTGCCTAGACAGCAAGATGAGGAAGGATTAGATATTGATGACCCGCGAGTTAATTTGATAGATCAATTATTACAGTATAAAAATTTCAAAAATATTGCATATCAATTAAAAGAAATGCATGAAGAAAATAAAGATTTGTTTTATCGTCCGAATGATAGGATTATTCTTGAAAAAATGTCTAGTCCTGCAGACTTTTTGAACGAAGTAAGTTTGTTTGATATATCAAAAATCTTTCAATCTGCTATTGATAATGCACCACAAGATAATCCACTTACTCTGGCAAGAGAAACACTATCGTTGCAAGAACAAAAACAGTTTATTATTTCTAGTTTTAAAAAGAAAAAAGTGATTTCATTGGCTACTTTGATTAAGAAATTAGAAAGTAAATTAGAAATTATTGTTACATTTTTGGCTGTATTAGATATGATTAAGGAATCTGAATTGATTTGTAAACAAAAAAAGACTTTTGACGATATTGAAATCAAATTAAATCTTATCACAGCATGAAAGAACAACAATTAATTATAGAATCTTTATTATTCGTTGCATCTGAACCTCTTTTGCAATCTGATGTAAGTAGAGTATTTGATGGACATGATGTCCCATTGTTAGATGAGGTTGTTAATGATATTAATATTAAATATTCTAATCACGCTTTCGAAATTAAATCTGTAGGAGAGGGATATATGCTTGCTAGTAAAAAAGAATTTGAACCGTTTATATCCAAGTATATTCCAGCTAAAAAGCTTATGCTATCCAATGCAAGTCTAGAAGTTCTGGCAATTGTAGCATATAGGCAGCCTATATCAAGAGTAGATATTGAATCGATAAGAGGGGTGGACTGTAAAGGTGTTTTAAAAAATCTATTGAATAAAAAACTAATAAAGATAGGAGGTAGGGATGATTCGTTGGGCAAAGCATTGTTTTATAATACTACCGATGAATATCTAAAACACTTTGGATTAACAAGTTTGTCTGAAATGCCAACAAGTAGTGAGATTTCTGAAATTATAGATTCTGAAGATAATGGAATCACTAATGAAGTTATTTAAATTCATTTCATCATCTGGAATTATTTCTAGAAGAAAAGCACAAGAATCCATTCAATTAGCAATGGTTACTGTTAATAACGTGGTAGTCATGGATCCTTTTGCTGATATTGATTCCCTAAAAGATGTTATTAGATTAGATGATCAAAAAATTATTTTAAACTCAAATACTACCACAGTAGTTTTGTATAAACCTAAAGGATTTATTTCGTCTAGAAGCGATGAAATGGGTAGAAAAACAATTTTTGATTTAATCCCTAGAAAGCCTTTTTTAAATCATGTAGGTAGATTAGATAAAGATACCACAGGTTTAATTTTGTTAACTAATGATGGAGATCTATCTCAGTTCCTGACTCATCCTAAAAATAAAATACCAAAAGAGTACGTTGCGCAGACTAATGAATTCATTAATGATAAAATTATTAAAAAAATTGAGAAAGGTATTTTTATTGGTTCGGGAGAAAAAGGTAAAGCAAAAATTATATCACAAGAAAAAATTAAGAATACAGTGCATGTTAATATGATATTAAGACAAGGTAAAAAGAATGAAATAAGAAGAATATTTAAGTTTTCAGGTCTTAAGTTGATAGCTTTAAAAAGAATAAAGTTTGGTAATATTACATTGAATCAATTGAAAGAAGGTCAATGGAGAGAATTAACAAAGAAAGAAAAGCAATATTTAGACAGAATAACAAGAAAAGGATAAGATTTTAAACATCTTGGCATTTATTGAAAGAGAAACTAACTTTCTGAGAATTTTTATGGTAATAACAATTGATGGAGCTGCTGGTGTTGGTAAAACTACCACCGCAAAGAGCCTAGCGAGTAAGCTAGGGTATCAGTATTTAGATACTGGAGCTATGTATAGAGCTGTTACTTATTTTTTTAGACAGCATTCTATCGATATCAATTCTGAAAGTCAGGTCAGAAAAATGTTAGATATTTTAAATTTGGAAATAGACTTTACCTCCAACAATAGCATCACGATATTATTGGATGATAAAGATGTGAGTTCGCTAATTCGTAGTAAAGAAATTACGAATGCAGTAAGTGAGGTTAGTGCATTGCAACCTGTAAGAGAAAAAATAGTAAAAATACAGAAAGATATCACAGAAAATGGTAACTTTGTTATTGAGGGAAGAGATATTGGGACAGTACTTTATCCGGGAGCAAAGTATAAATTTTTTCTGATAGCTGACTATGACACTAGAGCAGAAAGAAGATTAAAAGACTTTAAGAGATTAAATGAGGAGTTAAACGTTAACAAAATAAAACAAGATTTGATAGATAGAGACCAGTATGACAGTAGTCGTAAACTTTCTCCATTGAAACAAGCAAGCGATGCAATTGTAATTGATACATCAAACTGCACTTTTGATGATCAAGTTAATCAAATCTATAAACACATTGAGAGAAACTAAATAATATGAATGATCAACCTAAACAAGACATAAATAACGAAGTAGTAGAAGAAGCAGTAGTAGAAGCACCAGTAGAGAAACAAACTATTGAACAAGTTTCAGAAGATAAACCTGTTTTAGAAGAAGTATCTTCTAAAAAAACAATTAAAGATTATTTAAGCAAAGATTTATTTGCAGGCATTAAAGTAATTTCTGGAAAAGAAGATCAAGTGGAAGTTGAAAAATTGACTGATGATATTTTAGAAGAATATCAAAGTACATTTAATGATATATCAGAGAATCAAATTATATCAGCAAAAGTAATTGGTATCAGCGATAATGACGTTATGGTAGATATTGGTTTTAAATCAGAAGGCCTAATTAGTAGATCAGAATTTAGTAACAAAGACTTACCTGAGATTGGTTCTAATATTGATATATTTCTTGAAAAATTTGAAGATACAGATGGAAACATTACTTTATCAAAATATAAAGCAGATTTTATTAAGAGATGGGATGAGCTAAAAGATTTTTGTGAAAAAGCTGAACCTGTACAAGGAAAAATTATTAAACGTGTTAAGGGAGGCCTTGTAGTAGACTTAGGAGTTATACAAGCTTTCTTACCAGGATCTCAAGCGGATGTTCAACCGATAAAAAACTTTGATGATTTGATTAATAAGGAATTTGATTTTCAAATTGTAAAAGTAGATGAGTTAAGAAAGAATCTTGTGGTATCTAGAAAAGCAATATTAGAAGAATCGCTAAATGAGAAACGACAAGAATTAATGACAAAGATTGAAGTAGGTGCACAGTTACAGGGTCTGGTAAAGAACATAACGGATTTTGGTGCATTTGTTGATTTAGGTGGTGTTGATGGATTGATACATATCACTGATTTCTCTTGGGGTAGAATTAACCATCCATCTGAAATTGTATCAATAGGAGATGAAATCACAGTTCAAATTATTGATTACAATCAAGAGACATCAAGAATATCCTTAGGACTAAAGCAGTTAGTAGAGAATCCTTGGAAAACAATACCAGATAAGTACAGTATTGGAGATATTATGACAGGTAAGATTGTTAGTATCATGAATTACGGTATTTTTATTGAACTAGAGAAAGGTATTGAAGGTTTAATTCATATCTCTGAAATATCATGGACAAAAAATATTCAAAATCTTCCAGATCAATACAAAGTTGGCGATTCTTTAGAGTCAAAAATCTTATTTATTGATGCTAATGAGCAAAAAATTAGTTTAGGTATTAAGCAATTGACTCAAGATCCATGGAATGATATATCTTCTCAAGTAAGTATAGGCGACAAAAAAGAAGGCGCAGTTAATAAAGTCACAAAATTTGGAGCATATGTAGATTTAGGAAAAGACATTGAAGGCTTTATAAGAAATACAGATTTTCATTGGACAAAGAATCCGATACACCCAAAAGAATTTGTTAATGAAGGTGATAAAATCAAGTTTGTTGTTGTAGACATATCAGATAAGGATAGAAAGATCTTATTAAGTATGAAAGATCATCTAGCAGAAAATCCATGGTCTGATATAGCAGAAAAATATTCTGCAGGTGACAAACTTAAAGGAACTGTTTCAGCTATAAATGATACTGGAGTTGTAGTTGATATGGGAGATGATATTGTAGGTCTTGTTCCTTCAGACAAAATTTCAAAAGAATTAAAGAAAGATTATTTACCTTCCATTGAACCAGGTGGCACTGTCGATTTATTAGTTGTTGAGGTTAAAGAAAAAGATAAGAATGTCATCTTAATGCTTGATCAGCCTGATGTCGACTAACACTAACCAGATCAAAAGACTTCTATATTCTTTTGTTATCGCATTTATTTTTTGGTTTTTTATTAAGAGTGAAGATATTTATTCTGTTACAACAAAAATTCCTTTAGTTGCACGTAATCTTCAAGAGCAAAAGACCTACAAAGAAGAAGTTCCTGAAAGTATTATTGTTACTCTGAAAGGTTCAGGTAGAGCATTTATTTGGCTCAGATTCTTTGATAATTTTTATGAAGATTACAAAGCTGTTCTAGATTTAAGTAGTATTGCAGACGAATATAATTTTGAACTCGATCAATATTATAAAAATAATCCAGAAAAAATAGTTTTACCATCTTCGTTAGATTTAGAATTTGTTGAAGTTATATCTCCTAGAAATATAAAAATTAACTTAGATCAGTATTTGGTGAAGAAAGTACCAATCAAATCACAAATATTGATTTCAACTAATCCAGGGTATATACAAGTTGGAGATGTAAGTTTTTTACCAGACTCTATTAGTATTGGTGGACCTCAAGAAATTGTAGATAATATTACATTTGTCAACACTGAAAAAGATACTATGTCAAATTTAATAACATCAGTAGATGGAGAATTATTAATCATAAATCCAGATAAATTAGTTGATTTTGATCCAAAGAAAGTTCAAGGATTTATTGATATTCAGCCTATTAGTGAAACAATTGTAACAGGAATACCTGTAAAATTGATTAATAAGCCTAACGATGTAAATGTATTTGTTAACCCTGCTACAGTTTCACTCACTATTGTTGGAGGGTTAAATCAAATTGCTAGTATTGTATCTACAGATATAGAAGTTTTAATTAATTTTGAAAAGTATTGGACTCCAGATAAACAATTTTATTCACCAGAGGTTAGGATCCCTGGTGCTCTTATGGAATGGAAAGATTTATCTCCAAATAATTTAGAAATTTTAGTTATAAAAGAAATCAATTGATTATCTTAGGAATAGAGACATCTTGCGATGAAACTGGTGTAGCTATATGCGATAATTCAAAAATCATTTCTAGTTACACAAAAACACAATCAATCCACACAAAATTTGGTGGGGTAGTACCCGAAATTGCATCAAGAGAACATGAAAAATTTTTACCTGAAATTACAGATAAAGTTCTCAAAGATTCTAAGTTGAAATATTCTGATTTAGAAGCAATTGCAGTAACAAGTGGGCCAGGGTTAATGGGTTCACTATTATCTGGTATTTCTTTTGCTAAAGGTATGTCTCAAGGTTTAGGTATCCCTATTATACCTATTAACCATTTAGAGGCACATTTGAATTCAGCATTTATTGAATTTGAAGCATTAGATCCTCCTTTTATTAATTTGCTTGTTTCCGGTGGCCATACACAACTATGGCTTGTTAAAGATTTATTTGAATATACCTTACTGGGTGAAACGTTAGACGATGCTTGTGGAGAGGCTTTCGATAAAGGAGCCAAAACGTTAGGATTAAATTATCCAGGCGGGCCGGAAATAGAAAAGTTAGCCAAAAAAGGGAATAAAGAATTGATAGATTTTCCACGTCCAATTATTAACGATGGTACTTACAATTTTAGTTTTAGTGGACTTAAAACATCTTTAATTAATTGTGTTAATAAGAACGAATATAATTTAAGCGATGTTGCTGCAAGCTATCAAGAAGCTATTGTTGATTGTTTGGTAGGAAAATTGAAGAATTCTATGAACGATTTAAATATTAATACTGGGATAGTATGTGGTGGAGTTGCTGCAAATCAACGACTAAGAGAAAAATTAAATGAGTTAGATAAAACTATTATCTTTCCATCATTAAAGTATTGTACAGATAATGCAGATATGATAGCATTTTTAGGAGAAAAAAAGATAAATAATAATTCAGCTAAAATTGGGATTAATTTTTCTGCTTACTCTAGAGGTATGGTTGTTTAATGATGAAAAATAAATATCTTTTATTCTGGATATCTATTTTTACGGCTATAGGTGGAGCAATTTATATAAACTCCCTTTTCTTTTTTGCTGATGAGACTGATATTATTTCAGATACTATAATTCCACAAAGTATTGAATCAAAAATTTCAGAAGATACAGTAGACATAGCTATAAAGAATGTTATTGTATATCCAAATCGCTTCGATAAGAAATCTATCTACATTGATATTGAAATTAATAATCAGAATGGTGATGAATTAACACAGATTACACTATCTAATGGTGGAAAATTAATAGCATCAGATAAGATTAAGTTATACAGTAATAAACATACTTATTTTCAATCATTTCTTGTTAAAGATAATATTGATTTTAATAATGTATTTGACGTAAAGCTTTCTAGTCTAAAATTAGAGAATAATATATCTAACAATAGACATACTTTCACTACAGGTTTGAAGACTGAGAAGCTGAATATTGCGCTTATTAGCGGTACTCTTAATTACAATTCTAGAGCTATTATCAGTAAAATAGACAATAGTTTTGATCATTTTTTTCCTCAATTTGATACCTATACACACAATTTTGAGGATTTTTGGTTTAAAAAATATGACATAGTTATTCTTGATAATTTTCCTGAAATGCCTATTTCAGATCGATGGTTCAATCTTTTTATCAAAAAGATTTACTCAGAAAATACTTCGCTGATAATGTTCAAAGGTTCTCAGCAGGATCTCAGTTCATTTATGAAAATAGGTCCTTTATTCGGAGTAAATTTTTCAAACGAAAATGAACTAAATAATATTTCAAAAAAGAAATTTTTTTCTAAAAATCATTTTAAATCAGTATTAATAAATGATGAATTTTTTTATAAGCACGTATTAAATGGAGATGATACATATTTTGAAGAAGCAATAGACTGGGTTTCTAAAAAGAAAGATTTAAACTATACCTTCTTTGTAGGTAATAAAAATTATTACATCAATGAACCGGTATTTATATATGGTTTTTCAAATCACATTGATACAAAGAAGAGAAATTTTATTGCACATATTTATAAAGATGGAACATATATCAAAAAAGAAAAATTATATTTAAATCCTATATCAGATTATTATTTTAATAAGTTAAAAATTTCAGATGCAGGACAATATGAAATTAAGATTATGGATAAAGAAAATCTTGTCATACAAATGATTAATGTTAATATCTTAGAAGAATTAATTAAATTATAATATATGATTGATATAAAAAATATAAGAGAGCAACAATCTTTAATCCAAGAGAGTCTAAGAAAAAAAGATAAATCCATAAGTTTAGATAGTATTGTAGAGGCTGATATCAATCTAAGAGAATTGACAAAAAAACTTAATGATTTACAATCAGAGCAAAATCAGAAATCGAAGGAAATTGGTATTTTAAAGTCTCAAGGCAAATCAGATGAGTCTGTTTTTGCAAAGTTAAAAAAATTATCAAATACTATTAAAGATCTTGAAGACGAGCATCGAACTAAGTCTAAAATTTTAAAAGATATGTTACTGGAAATTCCAAATATTCCTCATGATTCAGTCCCAATTGGAGCATCAGAAAAAGAAAATGTTATAAAGAAAGACTGTAGTAAAAAGAAGAAGATTAATTTTAGGCCCAAGAGCCATATTGATATTGCTCAGAATCTTGATTTAATCGATTTTGAGGCAGGAGCGAAGATTTCTGGTGCAGGATTTCCTCTTTATAAGGGAAATGGAGCATTGCTTGAGAGAGCATTGATTAATTTTATGATAGACTTTCATTTAAAAAATTATAATTATACAGAATTTTTTACTCCATTTTTAGTAAAGGAAAAATCTGCTATAACGACAGGCCAATTACCAAAATTCTATGAAGATATGTATCATACTGAAAAAGATAAATTATATTTAATTCCAACTGCAGAAGTTCCATTGACCAATATTCATCAAGATGACATTTTAGAAGTATCTGATTTACCAAAATACTATTTAGCTAATTCTGCATGTTTTAGAAGAGAAGCTGGCTCTTATGGTAAGGATACTAAGGGATTGCTAAGAGTGCATCAATTTAATAAAGTTGAATTAGTAAAATTTGTACATCCAACATCTTCGTACGATGAATTAGAGTCGTTAGCAAAGCAGGCGACTAAGATATTAGATTTGTTAGAGCTAGATTATAGAATTATAGAATTATGTAGTGGGGACTTAAGTTTTGCTGCCGCAAAATGTTATGATTTAGAAGTTTGGGCACCAGGCGAAGAACAGTGGTTAGAAGTATCTTCTTGCAGCAACTTTGAAGATTTTCAATCTAGAAGAGGTAATATTAGATTCAGAGACGATAATGGTAAGGTTGATTATTTACATACATTGAATGGTTCGGGCCTTGCAACTCCAAGAATTTTTGCTGCACTATTGGAAACACATCAAAATAAAGACGGTTCAATTACAATTCCTATAGCTCTGCAGCCTTATATGGGCCTATCGGAGATTAAATAGTTGAAAAAAATTTGGGTTTATATAAACCTTCTTTTTTGGACATTTTTTTTTGGTACAACATCAATGTTCTCAATATTACTCTCAAAAAAGAAAAGCAATTTCAAATATTATGGAATTAATTGGGGAAAGACACTAGGAAGACTATTTGGTATTAAGCTGAGAGTTATTGGTAAAGAAAATTTTGATAATAATAAGCAATACATTTTTGCACCTAACCATTCTTCAGTAATTGATTTTCAAGTTCTGTTAGTAGCAGTAAATCAATATCTAGTTTTTGTTGGTAAAAAAGAGTTAGATAGAATTCCCATATTTAATACTATTATTAAGACAGCAGGATTTGTTCTAGTTGATCGCAGGAACAACAAAGAAGCTATTAAGTCATTAGAAAATTTAAGATTAGATATGGAAAAATATCCTCGTTCAGTTGCTATCTTTCCAGAAGGATCACGATCAAAAGATGGAAAGTTGCAAGATTTTAAAAAAGGAGCTGCAATATTTGGAATTGATACAGGAATGCCAATTATTCCCGTTGCTATTGTTGGATCATATAGTTGGTGGAATAGAGGTTTATTTGCAAAGAACTCAAATATAATAACTATTATTTTTGGTGATCCTATTGATACAAAGAATAGCTCTTATGAAGATCGTAATAAGATTACGATGAGTATTAAAGATCAAATTACTAAATTAAGAAGTGGATAATAATCAATATCAATTAGAGTATAGTATAGACGCTATTCAAGCTCATAAGCACAATAGTAAAAAAATTGTATTTACAAATGGGTGTTTTGATATTTTGCATGTAGGGCACATCAGATATTTAGCAGAAGCAAAATCTTTAGGAGATATATTGATTATTGGTATTAATTCTGATAAATCAGTAAAAAAACTCAAAGGTCCATCAAGACCAATTAACTCTTTATCCGATAGAGCTTTGATATTATCAGAATTAAAGTCGGTAGACTATGTTGTTAGTTTTGAGGAACAAACTCCACTAGAATTGATTAAAATGATTATGCCAGATGTTTTAGTTAAGGGTGGAGATTATACAATAGATACTGTAGTGGGATCAAATCAAGTAATTGATGCTGGCGGAGAAGTAACATTATTAAAATTTCATGATGGGTATAGCTCAACTAATTATATCGATAAAATAAAAAAACCCTAACTTGATTCTAACTTACTTTACAGATAATTTCCCATCCATATGAGATTACTTATATCATATATAGTGTTAGTATTGTTGACAAGTCACATCCTGGCTCAAGATTCTGCTAATCAAAAACCAAGAAAACCATTTATGAATACTAGCGATGCAGCATTTTTAGGAAATGGTAATCGAATTTCATCTATTCTAGGTGAAGCAAAACAGTTTTTATCGGATGCTGTAATTGCAGATGTGAATCAAGATACCGTAGAGGTTGTCTATAACATTAAAAGAATTTTTGACTTACTGTCAGATGTTGAACAATTAGGAGTAAGAGAAGAATTAGATAAGATAGAATTTGAAAAATTTCAATCTGACTTTATTCTAATTTATACTACACGATTAAGCACAATAAGTAGCTCCACTCGATTTTTGACCGCAGATTTAATTCGTAGAGATATTGCTTCAATAACGAATGAAAATGAATCAGTAGAAATGGGCACAACAAAATTTACCATTGTTGATGATAGTGAAGGTCATATACCTCTTGTGATGAATTCACAAGTTGAGAGCTATATTAGATATTTCCAAGGTAAAGGTCGTAAAGGATTCAATATTTGGCTTAGAAGATATACTCAGTACAGAGATTTGATGTTACCAATTTTAGAAGAAAATGATCTTCCCGAAGAATTGCTTGTTGTTTCTATGATTGAATCTGGCCTTGATCCAAAAGCAGTATCAAGAGCTAAAGCGGTAGGATTGTGGCAATTTATGTATTCCACAGGTAAACAATATGGATTAGAAAGAAATTGGTATATTGATGAGCGTCAAGATCCTATAAAATCTACAGAAGCAGCAGCTAAATATTTCAAAGATCTATATAAAGAATTTGATGATTGGTATTTAGTATTAGCTGCTTACAATACAGGGCCAGGAAGATTAAATCGTGCATTAAAACTTCACGAAACATCTGATTATTGGCAGTTATATTCTTTACCAAAAGATACTAAAAACTATATACCATACTTTCTATCATCTGCAATTATTTTAAGAGATCCTCAAAAATATGGGTTTAAGATGCCAAAATCAAATCCATTGAGATATGATAAGGTAACTATTGAAAAAAGTGCAGACTTAACTGTTATTGCAAAGGCTGCTGATACAAAGCGTAGCACGATTCAACGCCTCAATCCCGAATTAAGACAGCCGGCAACACCATCTAATGGGTCATATACGTTGAATATACCATATGGAAAAAAAGATAGTTTTTATAAGAAGTTTAATGCCTTACCAGATGAACAGAAATTTGCTATTCAAAAAGTAGAACATCGTGTCAGAAAAGGAGAAAATTTCATATCTATTGCTTCTAAATATCGTGTATCTGTTGCAGATTTACAGACTATTAATAATATTAGCAATATCAATAAATTATCTATTGGTCAGCGTTTAAAAATTCCAGTCAAAGGTGGCGTATATTCAAATTATCCAGAAAAAATTATATATAAGGTAAAAAGTGGAGATACTTTAGGTCATATTGCAGAAAAGTATAATACCAGAGCAGCTGAAATTAGAAAATGGAATAATATGGGCAATAGTTCTAGTATATATCCTAATCAAAAATTATCATTATTTGTAAATAAGAAACCAGATAAGGACACTCCGAGTAAAAATGTTTATATTGTCAAGTCTGGTGACACCTTAAGTGGGATAGCCGATAAGCATAATTTACAGGTGAGTAAGATTAAGGAATGGAATAATATGAAAAAAAATTCTTCCAGAATTTATCCTGGTCAAAAATTAACCTTATTTGTGAAATAAAAATTTGATGGAGAATTAATATTATGATTAAACAAGATATAGTAGATAGCGTTTCAAAAAAAACAGGATTAACTAAACTGGAGGTAGAAGCTGTTATTAATACATCTTTTAAAGAAATTATTATGACATTAAGTAAAAATGAAAGAATTGAATTAAGAGGGTTTGGAACATTTGCAGTAAAGCATAGATTACCAAAGAAAGCACGTAATCCAAAGACTGGAGATCCGGTTTATTTGCCAGAAAGATATGTGCCTGTATTTAAGCCTTCCAAAGCGATGAAGACAACTGTAAACGATAAATTAATTGATTATTAAATAGGAGCATTTGATGCCTTGCGGTAAGAAAAGAAAAAAAAGAAAAATGAATACACATAAACGTAAAAAACGTTTACGTGCAGACAGACATAAGAAAAAAAATAGATAACTAAAATGAAACCGAAAAGTTTTGCTATTTGGGCAAATCCTAGAAAAAAAGAAGTTCCAGGGTTAGTCCATGAAGTTATGCTATGGGCAGGAAATAATGATATTACGTTATTCTTGCCTAATAGCTTAAAGCACCTAGAAATTGCTTCAAATCATTCTAATTTTTACGACTCTACAACTCCACCTAATGTTGATTTTTTATTATGTCTAGGTGGCGATGGTACGCTTATCGCTGGTGTAAGAATTTTTAGTAAACCTACCATTCCTGTTCTAGGAGTTCATATCGGAGGATTAGGATTTCTTGCACAAATTACTCCTAAAGAGCTAACTGAAAAGTTAGATATGATTAAGAATGATGACTTTACTACACAAGAAAGATTAGTTTTAAATGCTAAGATTTCTAATAATGATCATTCTTATTTCGCAATTAATGATTTTGTTGTCCAAAATGAGACAGCCTATAGAGTCACTTCTTTGTCTTTATATATTGATGGTAAGCATGTAAGTGATTACAAGTCAGACGGTATCATTATTAGTACACCTACAGGATCTACTGCATACTCCTTATCTTCAGGGGGTCCTATTGTACAACCAGATGTATTCTCCATTGTAGTGACTCCAATTGCTCCCCATTCTTTGACTTCACGACCATTAGTCTTACCAGCAGATGTTAATATTGAGTTTCGATTTAATGGTGACTCTGAAAAAGAATTAAAATTAATTGCTGATGGGCAAAATATTGAGAATTTTACCAATAATTCTACCGTCACAATCTTTCAAGCACAACATCATCTTAAATTTATTACTTTTGAAGACTATGATTATTATCAAACATTAAAAACGAAGATGGTCTGGGGAAAAAGAGGTTCGTAATGACAAAATCTCAAAGTGTAATGGGGATTGTAGCATCGCTAATAATTTCTACGCTAATAATTTTTGCTGGTAGTCAGGAGAGTGTTACATTATTTTTGATTGCAACACCTGTTGTTACAGAAGGACTGCCATTATTTGCAGTATGCGCACCTATTGGGTTTATACTGCATTGGATAGCTTTTCTTCCTTCTTATATGCTTAAAACAGATCATTATTTTGATCTAACTGGTTCAATTTCTTATATAGCTACAGTCATTGCAGTAGCTATGCTGAGTCCATCTTTAGACCTTAGAGATTTAATTATTTGTACTATGATCATAGTATGGGCTGGTCGTTTGGGTTCTTTTTTATTCCTAAGAGTTAAAAAAGATGGAAAGGATGAACGTCTCAACGTCATAAAGACTAAGTTTATCTTATTTTTAAACTTATGGACAATGGGTGGATTATGGGTTTTAGTTACAATAGGAGCAGGTCTTGCTGCATTAACATCTAAAACGTCCATAGAGCTAGGTGTCATAGGGTATATTGGTATTGGATTGTGGTTGTTTGGTTTTATCGTTGAAGTGGTAGCTGACAGTCAAAAAAGGCAGTTTAAAAAAGATCCAGCTAATAAAAATAGATTTATTACTACAGGAATATGGTCGTGGTCACAACATCCGAATTATTTTGGTGAAATCACTTTATGGCTCGGTGTAGCTGTGCTAGCTTATCCTGTACTATCGGGATGGCAATTAGCTACCTTAATATCACCTATTTTTGTTTATTTATTACTTACCAAAGTAAGTGGAATACCTTTATTAGACGACTTAGCCAAACAAAAATGGGGTTCAGACTTAGACTACTTAACATATACCCAGACAACATCAAAATTAATCTTGGTTCCACCGAATAGATAAGATAGAAAGAGGTTCGCAATGAAAAATATATATTATTTTACTATTATCGCATTTTTTGTTAGCATTCTTAATGCTCAAAACATTATTCCATCAAAAGATGAAGTAATGAATTCCGCCTATACAATTGCTAAAAAAGAAAACAAAAATGTTTTTTTGATGTTTGATGCATCATGGTGTACTTGGTGTAAGCGCATGGATCAAAATATGACTAATGATTTATGTAAAGATTTTTTCTATGATAATTATGTTATAGTTCATTTAGCAGTAAATGAATCTGAAGAAAATAAAAAACTTGAGAATCCTGGTGCAGTTGATTTTTATAATTCGCTCAGAGGTAATGCAAGTGGGATTCCTTTTTGGGTCATATTTGATAGCAAGGGTAATATTTTAGATAATTCTTTAGATTCGAATGGTAATAATATAGGTTCACCAGTGACTAAAGATGAAGTCAGAGAATTCACTGCTATTCTTAGGGATACAAGTAGTTTAAAAGAAAAAGATTTGAATATAATTACAGAAGTATTTTGGGATAAAAATAGATAACTAATTTTAAAAAGGAAAAAAATGGCTAATTCAATTTCATTAAAAACAATAGAGAAATTTCAAAAAAAATGTGAATCAGATAATCATGTTAAGGTAGTAAGAAATGCAATGATTCGTACTGATTTAAGTGATTTAACCATGAATTGGGATCGTTATAGAAATATAAACCATTCTTTTTCTAATGTTGTGAAAGGGGAAATGCCAGTTACTAACCAAAAATCTAGTGGAAGGTGCTGGGGGTTTGCTGGATTAAATTTGTTTAGATTTTATATTGGCAGAAAACATAATTTGAAAAATTTTGAGTTTTCTCAGAGCTATTTTATGTTTTGGGATAAGCTAGAAAAAGCAAATTATTTTTTAGAATGCATTATAGATTCTGCGTCTGAAGATTGGAATAGTCGAATAGTAATGCATCTTCTTTCAAATCCAATTGAAGATGGCGGACAGTGGGATATGTGGGTTAGTTTAATTGATAAATATGGCGTCATTCCACAGTCAGAAATGTCAGAATCATTCTCATCGAGCCAGTCAGCTACAATGAATCGAATGATTGCTCGCAAACTTCGTGAAAATGCAAAAGATTTGCGTCAAAATATAGGTAAAGGCGTTTCAGGCGACGATTTAGAATCTATTAAAACAGATATGTTAGAGGAAATCTATAAGATGCTTGCAATGCATATTGGATCCCCCCCAACTTCATTTAATTGGCAAGCTCATGATAAAAAGAAGAAGTTTATTAGTTTTGAAAATTTAACTCCTAAATCTTTTTTTGATAATCATGTTGGATTGAATCTTGATGAATACGTATGTCTTATCAATTGTCCTATGGAAGATAAGGAGTATAGAAAAGTTTATACTGTTGAAGCACTTGGAAATGTTGTTGAAGGAAATTCAGTTCGATATCTTAATGTGACAAGCGAAGAAATGAAAGCTGCATCAGCGAGCTCTATCAAAGATAATCATCCCGTATGGTTCGGTTGTGATGTCGGAAAACATTTTGATAGAAAAATAGGAGTGATGGATATAGATTTATTTGACTTTAATTCTTTTTATCAATCAGAATTTTCTATGAATAAAGCTGATCGTTTACAGTATGGAGAAAGTCAAATGACCCATGCAATGCTTTTCACTGGAGTAGATTTAGACGTTGATGATAAACCTATCAAATGGCGAGTAGAAAATAGTTGGGGTGATAAGGTTGGAGAAAAAGGTTATCATATTATGTCAGATCAATGGTTTGATGAATATAATTATGAAGTTGTTGTACATAAAGATTATCTATCTGATGACTTATATAATCTTTATAAGAACGAAGAAGCTATTCCTTTAAAGCCGTGGGACCCAATGGGTTCTTTAGCAAAATAATTTTCAATGGATACGCTTAGCCACGCATTTTGGGGTAGAGGACTATTTGGCTATAGAGGCCATAAATGGTTGGCAGTTTTTTTTGGAGCAATGCCAGATATCATTTCTTTTGGAGTCCTATTTATTGTAAAATTATTCAGCGGAACACTAAGCTATGGTGGAATTCCATCATTGGAAAGTCTTTCTCAGTTAGCACCTTATCCTGATTGGCTTTTTTTTATGGACAATCTTTCGCATAGCTTTGTTGTAGCTTTTACATTTATTGCTTTTGCTTATTTTGTAAAAAAAGATTTTGTTTGGCCAATGTTAGCTTGGCCTTTTCACATATTGTTAGATTTTCCATTTCATACTAAAGATTTTTTCCCAGTCAAATTATTTTGGCCTATTTCTGATTTTTCATTTGATGGTATTTCTTGGTCGAGTCCTGAAGTATGGTTTCCAAATTTAGCAGGGATTATTTTACTATTTTGGTATAGGAAAAGAAATAGATAATTATTTATCGATTAAAAATCTTACTAAAAATATTTTTAATTATATATCCTGCCATTTTAGGATTCTCTTTTAATCGCCTAACAGAATAATCATACCAATTATCTCCATAGGGAACATATACACGTACTTTATTGCCTTCTTTGATTAATTGTTGGAGCTTTTTTTCCATTGGTACACCATGCAATACTTGAAATTCATATTGACTAGGAGAGATTTTATTGTCTTTAATCCATGCATATAGTGTATCAATTAAATATTCGTCATGACTTGCAATTCCCACGTATGATCCTTTTGTAAGTGCACGCTGAACTAGTGCAATATAATTATTTCTTATTTTTTCATAACCTCTGTAAGCTATATCTTCACTTTCTATATAAATACCTTTACAAATTCGCACATTAAACACTTTGTTGGCTAACATATCTATATCATCTATTGATCGATGCATGTAAGCTTGTAGTACGATTCCAACATTAGGATAAATTTCAAATGCTTTCTTGTATAGATTAATTGTCTCTGATGTGTATGGTGAGTTTTCCATATCAAGACGTAAAAAATTATTATGTTTTTTAGCTGCATTTACAAGAATCATTAGATTTTTTCTAACTAGTTCATAACCTAAGTCTTGACCGATATGACTTAACTTAATAGATAAGTTTGCATCTAAACCTTGTGAGGCAATTCTATCATATAGGTTTGCATAGCGCTCAGTAATTTGAGTTGCATCCCTATCTGTCGTTACATGTTCTCCCAAAATATCAATCGCAACGTCATACCCTTTATCATTTAATTTTTTTACGTTAATTAGCATTTGATCATCAGTAATACCTGCTATATAAGGAGATGCTACAAGACGAACAAAGATCTTTGGCAAAAAAGGAATGATTTGAATTATCAAATAATTTATTAATTTCATACCGGACAAATTTAAGAAATAAACAAATTAATGAAAGCAGTATTAAAATGAAGGCAGTATTAATTATAGGAGGAGCGGTATCGGGTTCAACCGCCGCACAAAAATTGACAGCAGAAGGAGTTCGCTGTGTTGTAATTGATCAAAACCATATGCCTTATGGAAAAATTGAAGATGGACTTCCAAGGTGGCATGATAAGCAACGTACTAAAGAGTATTTTAAAATTGATGATATTATGTCTCATGAATTAGTGGATTTTGTTCCACTCACTAGATTAGGTGAAGATCTAAATTTTAAAGATATATATGATATAGATTGGAGCTGTATTTATTTTGCAAATGGTGCTTGGAAAGATAGATCTTTTCCATTCAATGAAATTGAAAATTTTTCAAACTTTTATTATCAGAATCCATTTGTGTATTGGTTTAATCATTATCATGAAGCTAATTACAATGGACCTTCAGTAAATGTTAAAGATAATGCTTTGGTAGTAGGCGGAGGACTTGCATCTATTGATGTATGTAAGATTATACAATTAGAATTAGTAAGACAAAAAGTTGAATTACAGATTGAAGGCTTTGATATTGTTGAAATGGAGCATAAAGGTATTTCGAAATATCTAGAAATGCATGATATGGATTATAATACATTGAATATTCATGGAGCTACTCTCGTATACCGAAGAGATATAGAAAATATGCCTTTGACAACTATTCCCGAAAATGTAGATGTTGAAATGGTTGCAAAACGTAAACTAGCTCGAAGAAAAATCCTTCAAAATATGCAAGATAAGTTTTTATTCAAGGTTGCAGAATGTACTCAACCAACTGGACTACATATCGTAGATGATAAGTTGGAAGGCCTTACAATTATTAAGAACAAGATCGTAGATGGAAAACCAGTTGTTATTAAGGCATCAGATGATATCTTAAAAGGAGGTATTATAATTAGTTCAATCGGAAGTTTACCAGAACCGATTGACGGGGTACCTATGGATGGCTCAACATATAATATTGTTGATCAAGCATCTGGCAAATTTGATGAACTAGATAAAGTTCATGGAATGGGTAATGCAATAACAGGCAAGGGAAATATTAAAGCTTCTAGAGTCAGTGCAAAAACAGTGGGAGATCTAACAATTGACTTGTTAGAGGATGTAAGTTCGGAGACAATGGATATGATTAATAGTAAGGTCAAAGAATGGCAAGACAAGGTATCATATGATGGAAATTATTTTGAATGGAAAGCTAAAAAATAATCTTTTTTCTATTTCCTTAAATATTATCTAGAACTCAACCAACTTTTTTATTACTTTCTCATGTCTGAAATAAGGGTGAAACTAAGCGCCTAAATTTATGTTGAAAATAAAAGTTAAAAAAGGTCACAACATTAACATTGCTGGAGTAGCCTCTAGAGAAATTTTAGCACCTCAAAAAAATAATTCCGTTTCTTTGTCTCCCGAAAATTTTAGATACATCAAACCAAAGCTTTTGGTTAAAGAAAATGATGTTGTAAAGTTAGGAGATCCTATATTTTTTGATAAGTTATGCCCTGAGGTTAAATGGCCAGCAATTGCATCCGGTAAGATTGCAGAAATTGTTTATGGTGAACGAAGATCAATAAAAGAAATTATTTTTAGTGTCGATACTAATATTGAGAATGAACAATTTAATGGCGAGCAAAAAAAATTAGATAATAAAGATGATGTAGTTAATTATTTATTAGAAAAAAATATGTGGCCTTTTATCACACAAAGACCATTTAATAAAGTTGCAAATCCTTCTGACAAGCCAAAATGCATTATTGTCAGCTTGGCAAATACTGCCCCCTTATCAGTTGATTATAATTTTACATTGTCATCAAATAAAGATACCATTGTTAGTGCTTTAGCAAATTTAAAGAAATTGACAGAAGGAAAACTATTTGTAGCTGTGAATCCTGGTGAATTTGATTATTTATCTGATTTAGATTTTGTAGATGTTATCCAAGTAGAAGGGCCGCATCCTGCTGGAAATGTAGGAGTTGTACTTAATCACATTAGCCCTATTAATAGCAAAGATGTTGTGTGGACAGTACAAGGACATCACTTACCTATTCTTGGCAAATTATTTTCTGATGGCGTATTTGATCCATGTATTACTATAAATTTGAGTGGACCTGCTGTGAATGATCCTTCTTATTTTAAATCAAGAATCGGTGCTTCATTAGAATCTTATTGTAAAGGGAATGTATCTAGTGATCAAGTAAGAATTATTTCTGGAGATGTGTTGACAGGTAAGCAATCTTCTATAGATGGATATTTAGGATTTTATCATTCTTCTATATCTGTAATTGAAGAATCTTTTGATAGATCATTTATAGGCTGGTTCCACCCTGGAGGTTCATCAAGGTATAGTGTTTTCAATGCATACTTAGGAAGCAATAAATCTCCTTATAAGTTTACTACTCTTCAAAATGGTAGTCATAGAGCTTTTGTGCCCATTGGAGCTTGGGAGAAAGTATTTCCGATGAATATTTATATTAATGCATTGCTTCGTAGTATTGAAGCAAACGACTTCGAAGAAATGGAACAATTAGGTATTTACGAATGCGATGAAGAAGATGTAGCATTATGTTCATTCGTATGTCCGAGTAAAACAGATGTAGGTGGAATAATTAGAAAGGGACTAGATACAATCTATTTTGATAAATAAGATGAATTTTTTAAAAAAAATATTAACAAAATCCGGTAAATTTTTTGAAGAAGGAAAACCTTTATCATGGGCATTTCCTATATGGGAAGCAACAGATACTATCTTTTTTTCAACAGAAAAACAAACCGACTCAGGTCCTCACATTAGAGATAATATGGATATTAAAAGAACAATGTTCTTTGTTGTTATTGCTCTAATACCATGTTATTTATTCGGGGCTTATAATATTGGATATTTGCATTCAGCAGCTACAGGCGTTGCTAGTTCCGTTGTAAGCGATTTTATTCTGGGAATGTCATACGTAACTCCAATTTTGATTACTACATTTGTAGCTGGAGCTATTTGTGAACTTTCATTTGCAGTAATTCGTAAGCATGAAGTAAATGAAGGTTTTCTTGTAACATGTGCATTGATTCCATTAACTATGCCACCAGATATTCCATTGTGGCAGTTATTTATAGGAACTTGTTTCGGAATTATTATTGGAAAAGAGATTTTTGGAGGTGTCGGTACTAATGTATTTAATCCTGCATTAACTGCACGTGCTTTTATGTACTTTGCTTTTCCAACAAAAATATCAGGTGACAAAGTTTGGGCTGTAGGACCTGATGGTTATAGTGGTGCGACTGCACTATCTATACCAGCTAATCCGGTAGAATATGATACAGCTACAAATTTATTTAGTCAGGCTACTCAATTTGATTTTTCAGCATCTAATTTATTTTGGGGGTTGATTCCAGGATCTATAGGAGAAACAAATAAATTATTAATTCTATTGGGTGCGATATTTTTGATTTATTGCGGTATTGCTTCATGGAGAATTATGGTTTCATCAGTTCTTGGGCTCGTAATGACTGCTGGATTATTTAATCTTTTGGCAGATCATTCCACTAATGCAATGTTAACTATTACGCCATTACAGCATATTCTGATTGGTAGTTTTTTATTTGGAACAGTGTTTATGGCAAGCGAACCAGTCACATCTACGCATACTAATAAAGGAAGATGGATTTATGGATTTATGATTGGAGCTCTAACGGTAATTATTCGATCTGTAAATCCTGCTTATCCTGAAGGCGTAATGTTGGCGATATTAATTATGAATATGTTTGCACCATTGATAGATTATTATGTCATAAAATCAAATATTAATATGAGGCTTTCAAGAAATGCATAGCAATAACTATACATTAGCTTTTGTTTTTATTATAACAGTTCTTCTTGGTACAATCTTATCATTTACCAAAGAAAATTTAAGAGATTTACAGGAGTATAATCTTAAAGCAGACATGAAAAAGAATATTTTGCGATCATTAGATTTTGAAGAGTCAGAAAATGAGCCATGGTCAAATGAAGTTGTAGAAAAAATATTTAATGACAATATCCAAGCATTTTGCGTTGATACTAGCGGGAGTGTAGTTGATTGTATAATTGAAGAAGTGGATACTGAGAAGAATTTAGAAGTATTGCCTGTTTATTTAAAAGTTGTAGATAATAAAACAGAGGGTATCGCAATTCCTGTTGCTGGAAAAGGATTGTGGTCTACTGTATTTGGTTACATTGCATTAGAGTCTGATACAGATACAGTTTTAGGAATTCAGTTTTATAAACATGGTGAAACGCCAGGCTTGGGTGGTGAAGTAGACAAAGCATGGTTTACTAATAATTTTATAGGTAAAAAAATTAGAGATAATAGCGGAGATGTTATTGGGGTAGAAGTTCTAAAAGGAAAGGTAGACAATAGTAAAGCATCTGCTATTCATCAAGTAGATGGTATTTCTGGTGCAACGGTAACTTCAAAAGGAGTTACGGTATTTCTTAAAGATGATTTAGGGCGTTATGAAAATTATTTAAATAAAGTAAGAGCTGATGGAAATATTTAATTCAGAATCAAAGAAAATTATTAGCGATCCGCTAAGCATTAATAATCCAATATCTTTACAGGTACTTGGAATATGTTCTGCTTTAGCAGTTACGATACGTCTAGATCAAGCTATAATTATGACTATTGCAGTTATTTTTGTGCTTTGTTCTTCGAATGTTATTCTTTCTGCATTAAGAAACTTTATTCCAAGTCGTGTCAGAATTGTCGTCATGCTATCTATTATTGCCTCACTTGTTACTATTGTAGATCAAGTGCTACAGGCATATTTGTATGATATGAGTAAGCAATTATCAGTTTTTGTTGGCCTAATTATTACTAATTGTATTATCATGGGAAGAGCGGAGGCGTTTGCATTAAAGCATGGCCCATCAAAAGCATTTTTAGATGGTCTTGGTAATGGTCTTGGATATGGAATGATTATCATTATTGTATCATTTTTTAGAGAATTATTTGGTGCAGGCACTATTACTTTACCTGATGGGGGTGCAGGTTATGTATTATTTAGCATTCCTGAAGCCTGGTATGCAGCAGGGTATGAGAATATTGGTCTGTTAGTATTGTCGCCTGGCGCATTTTTTATATTAGGATTAGTTATTTGGACACAAAGAGAATTATTTGGAATTGAGGAAGGTGAATAATGGGTGGATTTGAACATTATTTGAGTATTTTTACCAAAGCAGTATTTATTGAAAATATTGTTCTAGCATACTTTCTAGGATTATGTTCATTTTTAGCTATTTCAAAAAAAATAGATGCTTCTGTTGGTATTGGAATGGCTGTAGTTGTTGTATTAACTATTACTGCTCCAATTAATTGGTTTATTAACACCTATTTTCTAGATAAAGGTGCACTGGTATGGCTTAGTCCAGATTTTATTGATGTAAATTTAGACTTCTTAAGATTAATTGTTTTTATATCAGTAATTGCAGCAATGGTACAGCTGGTTGAGATGTTTATGGAGCGTTTTTCACAGGCTCTTTATAGCAGTTTAGGAATATTCTTACCTTTAATTGCTGTAAACTGTTCAATATTGGGTGGATCTTTATTTATGGTAGAAAGAGAATATAATCTTACCGAAACTATAGTATATGGATTTGGATCTGGAGTTGGTTTTTTCCTCGCTATTCTAGCATTGGCATCAGTACGATATAGATTACGTTATTCAAATATACCTCCAAGATTAAGAGGGGTAGGAATGGCAATGTTATTAACTGGATTGCTTTCTATGGCATTCATGGCATTTTCAGGGATAGATTTATAATGAACGAAACCATATTTCTTGGCGTAGCAGTTTTTACATCTATAATACTTTTATTAATAATTGTGTTAAATGTTCTTGGAAGTATTTTATTACCTCAAGGAGAAGTCACGATAGTAATCAATGATGATCCAGACAAGTCTTTAACTGTTGATACTGGAGTTACAGTATTATCTGCTTTAGCAGCACAGAATGTTTATCTACCTTCCGCATGTGGCGGTCAAGGTACTTGTTCTCAATGCAAATGCCAGGTTACTGAAGGCGGAGGAGATATTTTACCTATTGAAGCAGCATATATTAATAGAAAAGATCAAAAAGATAATTGGAGATTAGGTTGTCAGGTAAAAGTTAGAAATGACATGAAAATCCAAGTTCCAGATGAAATTTTTAGTATTAGAAAATGGGATGCAGTCGTTAAGTCTAATGACAATGTAGCAACTTTTATTAAAGAATTAATCCTTGAATTACCAGAAGATGATCCCATTGTTTTTGAATCAGGTGGGTATATTCAAATTGATGTTCCTCAGTATAAAGATTTAGATTATAAAAATTTCGAAATACAAGATATGTATACTAGCGATTGGGATAAATTTGATATTTGGCAGTATAAAGCTGAAAATAAGGAACCAGTTTTTAGAGCTTATTCTATGGCAAATCATCCAGCTGAAGGTAATATCATTATGTTAAATATCCGTATTGCTAGTCCTCCACCTAATAATCCTACTGTTCCTCCAGGTATTGCATCTTCTTATACTTTTAATTTGAAAAAGGGAGACAAGGTAACTGTGTCAGGACCATACGGAGAATTCTATATCAAAGATACGGATCGTGAAATGGTATATATTGGTGGTGGAGCAGGAATGGCTCCATTAAGATCTCATATTTTTCATTTATTAAAGACAGAAAAAACAACACGTAAAATTTCATTTTGGTATGGCGCTCGATCTGAAAAAGAAATGTTTTATGATGATGAATTTAAAGCTCTAGCTGAAGAGTTTGATAATTTTACTTATCAAGTAGCTCTTTCAGATCCTCTTCCAGAAGATAATTGGGATGGTCCTCAAGGCTTCATTCATCAAGTTGCACATGATATGCATCTTGAAAATCATGAAGATCCTACTGAATGTGAATATTATCTGTGTGGTCCACCGATGATGATTAGTGCTGTACAGAATATGCTTTGGAATTTAGGTGTTGAAGAAGATATGATTGATTATGATGATTTTGGGTAGTAGATCTTATTTATTTATTTTATTTTTAATTAGCTGTAACTCTCTAGAAAATTCTTCAAAAAATAATACTTATCATTTTCCAACAATCTCTGGTAATACTATGGGAACTACATACACGGTTAAATATGCTACTGATATCAAGAGCAATGATGATATCAAAGAAAATAGAGATAGAATTGAAGAGATTTTAAGAGATATTAATATGCAAATGTCCACTTATATCATTGATAGTGAGATCTCAAAATTTAATACAATAAAAAATACAGAATGGATGACTATATCTGAAGATTTTGCCTTTGTAGTAAAATCTTCGTTTGATTATTATGAAATATCTAATGGACTTTATGATATTACTGTTATGCCATTGGTAAATCTTTGGGGGTTTGGTCCAGATAAATTTTCAGATGTTCCTACAGCCACTGATATAGATAGTATTTTAGTCTTTGTGAGTCAGGATTTAATTGAAATTGAAAAAAATAAGATTAGAAAAAAAGATGCCAGAGTTCAAATTGATTTAAGTTCTATAGCTAAGGGCTATGCTGTAGATAAAATTATTGAAAGCTTAAACTATGACAATATTTTTGTAGAAATCGGTGGAGAAGTTAGAGGAAAATCAAATGGAAAGATTTGGAGAGTTGGTATCAATACTCCATCAATAGATAATATATCCAATGAAATTGAATATGTTGCTTCAATTAAAAATGCATCTATTGCAACATCAGGTAATTATAGAAATTTTTATATAGATAAAGATAATAGATTTTATCATCATGAAATCAATCCTTTAACAGGATACCCTATTATGTCTCAGCTTGCATCTATATCAGTATTTGCTGAAACATCATGTATGGAAGCAGATGGTTTAGCAACAGCGCTCTATATGATGGAAACTAATGATATAAATAACTTTTTTGAAGAGACAGACTTTGAGGGATTAATGATTTTAGTTGACCCAGATATGAGTTTTAAGCAAATAGTTTCAGAAAATTTTCCTAAGAATTAAATATTGTTTTCACAGCGATCTGGTTCGCCGCCACAAATTTCACATCCATCTGGAGAATCTCCACATGCTTTCTTAAGAGGTTTATTTCTAAAAATTAGTCCAATATTCATTGCTAAAACACATAGTCCAAATATTCCAATTACTAGTAGATATTCCATATAGGAAATTTAAATAATATTTATTCGATTTTGGTCATTTTTTATAGCTATTTGATTTAAATTGTTTTTTATGGAATTATTAAATCATCCAGTAGGTATTGCATCTCTAATTCTATTTTTGATTGCATATGGATTTGTGATGACAGAAGAAGTCACGAAGCTAAGAAAATCAAAACCTGTTTTATTGGCAGCGGGTGTTATTTGGGCAATGATAGCTGGGGTTGGAGCTAAAAATGGTAATTCCGATCATGTAGAAGAAGCAATTATGCATGCATTCTCTGAATTTTCTCAATTAATGTTATTTCTTTTGGTTGCTATGACGTTTATTAATGCGATGATTGAAAGGAATGTCTTTGAGAAATTACGATCTAGACTATTAGCTCAAGATTATTCTTATAAAACATTATTTTGGATTACTGGTTTCTTAGCATTTTTTCTGTCACCAATAGCAGATAATTTAACTACAGCTTTAACTATGTGTGCTGTTGTGATGGCTGTTGGAGTAGGAAATAGAAATTTTGTTAGTATTAGCTGTGTTAACATTGTTGTTGCAGCTAATGCAGGAGGAGCATTTAGTCCATTTGGCGATATTACAACTTTAATGGTTTGGCAAGCAGGGTATGTAGAATTTACTCAGTTTTTTTCATTGTTTATTCCTTCTTTGGTAAATTTTATTATTCCAGCTTTTATCATGAGTTTTTTTATTAGTGGTTCATCGAAAGATGTTGAAAATAATCCCGTCCAATTAAAACGCGGGGCAAAAACTATTATTCTACTATTCTTGTTAACAATATTTCTAGCAGTTTCCTTCGAAAATTTTCTTCATATCCCACCAGTTTTTGGAATGATGACTGGATTTAGTTTGTTACAATTTTTTGGATACTATTTAAAACGTACTTATTCTGCACCGAGGAGTATTGCGAGAGATGGATCTGATCAACCTTTTGGAGTCTTTAAGCAAGTTGCTCAAGCAGAATGGGATACCTTACTTTTCTTTTATGGGGTAATTATGTGTGTAGCAGGTTTATCTGAGATAGGATATTTAGCACTATTAAATACTTCTCTCTATGATGGGCTAGGTTTTACAGCAGCTAATTCTTTAATGGGAATTCTTTCTGCTTTAGTAGACAATATACCGGTTATGTTTTCTGTAATTCAGATGCATGATATGACAACAATGGATCTGAATCAATGGTTATTGATTACGCTTACTGCTGGCGTTGGAGGAAGTTTGTTATCAATTGGTTCTGCTCCAGGAGTTGCTCTAATGGGTCAAGCAAAAGGGGTATACACTTTTTCTAGCCATTTAAGATGGTCTGGAGTTATTTTTATTGGTTATGTAGCTAGTATTATAGTTCATTTATTAATCTCAGGCATATGGTAATCGAATATGCGTATTACTAAGGTCACTACCAGAAATGGAGATAGCGGAAAAACTGGCTTAGCCCGAGGTGGCTCTGTTTATAAAAATGATGCAATCATTCATGCTTTAGGTGATATAGATGAACTGAGTAGCGTAATAGGTGTATGTAATACCGCTTGTGATAATTCTTCTGTTGTTAATGAATTGAAGCTTATTCAAAATGACCTATTTGATATTGGAGGCCAAATATCTTTAAATAAAGATGGTGCAAATATTATTACGGAGGCATCTATTATTTCATTAGATAAGCATATTGATCGTTACAATTCTTCTTTAGATCCATTAAAAGAATTTATTCTACCAGGAGGAGACTCCTTTTCAGCTAATCTGCATGTTGCAAGAGCGATTACAAGAAGAGCAGAAAGAACGGTTGTTGAATTATACTCAGATAATCTAGAAAATAATAATGTGGTAATGTACCTCAATAGGTTGTCAGACTATTTTTTTGTTCTGGCAAGATTTTATAATAAAAATAAAAATATTATTGAGAATACCTGGCAAAGATAATTGTTATGGATTACAAAAAAATTGAATCAATTATTGCTGGAAAAGATAAAATATTTATATCATCACACATTAACCCGGATGGAGATAGTTTAGGCTCTGCTTTTGCGGTATACCACTATTTGACAAAACTAGGAAAAGACTGTAGAATTATAAATCACTCTCCTGTGCCTGAAATGTATAGTTTTTTAAATACGGATAATATTTTTTGTGAGCTGGATGGAGATAGTTCAGGATTTATCAAAAATGCTGATCTAGGTATTATCCTAGATATTGGAGATTTTTATCGCTTAGGAGATATTGCTTATATTATTGAGGATAATTCTATAGAAACTCTAAGTATCGATCATCATCCACAATCTGATAATGATTTTTTTACACATACTTTTATTGATTTGAAGGCTTGTTCTGTTGGAGAAATACTATATTCATATTTTTGCAATACCGATAAAACTGTAATAGATAAAGATATAATGCTAGGTCTTTATGTGGCAGTTCTTACAGATACTGGTTCATTTAGACATAGCAACACGACAGAGATGAGTCATAAAATTGCAGTTGATGCAATCAATATGGAGTTAGATATTGCGAAAATATATCAAAAAATTTATGAAAGCTCATCTGTTAGTCGCATTAGATTACTTGGTAATGTAATTCATAATTTAAATTTTGATTGTAATGGACAATTAGTATGGTTTGCTTTGAATGAGGATATGGTAAAAGAAGTAAATGGATCTAATCAAGATTTTGATGGATTTACAGATTTTTTTAGAAGCATTAAAGGAGTAGAAGTATCGGTAATGCTTTATGATTTAAAGGGAAAAGTTAGGCTAAGTTTCAGATCAAAAGGAAAGTATAAAGTAAGTGAGATTGCAAAAAAAATGGGTGGAGGTGGACATCCTTTTGCAGCTGCAGCATTGGTAGAAGGAGAATTTTCTGATGTGAAATCTAATGTTTTAAACATTCTGTCAACATATATTAATAGGCATAATGAAAATAATATTAGCTAAATCAGCAGGTTATTGTTTCGGAGTTCGTGATGCGGTAAACGCTGCATATGACGTTAGTAAAGAGTATGGAGAAGTCTATATGTTAGGAGATATTGTTCATAATGAAAACGTAGTCGAAGATTTAGAAAAAAAAGGCGTTAAAGTCGTAGAAAAATTAGAAGAAATTCCAGAAGATAAACCAGTTTTATTTCGCGCTCATGGTACCTCAAAAGATGTGTGGAAAAAAGCAGAAGATAAAAAAATGAATATTATTGATGCCACCTGCCCATTGGTGCATGACATTCATAGAGAGGTCAAAGAGTTGCATGCAGAAGGAAGAAAAATTATTATTATTGGTGATCATGGTCATGATGAGGTAATAGGTATTGCTAGTCAAGTTGATGATCCAATAATCATTGCATCTATTGAGGAAGCACAAAAATTAAGAAAAACAAAAAAAGCTGGAGTAGTTAGCCAGTCCACTCAAGCGATAGAAAATGTTCAAGATATTATTAGTATTTTAATGACTAAAGTGGTGGATTTGAGATTTATAAATACTATTTGTTTTCCTACTAAGCGAAATCATCAGCAAATTAAAGAATTATCAACGATTACAGATATGATGCTTATTATAGGATCATTTACAAGTGCCAATTCTAAAAGATTGACAGAATTGAGCCTGGAGAGAAATAAAAACACTTATCAAGTTACAAATGCTACAGAAATTGATTCATCTTGGTTTAAAAATAATATAAATTCGGTTGGTATTTCTGCAGGCGCATCGACCCCTGATTGGATTATAAGTTTGGTAATTAAAAAAGTCAAAGAATTAACAGATACGACAGATAAGGAAATTATTCATGAGTAAAAAGTACGATTTTAAAACAAAAGTTGCATTAGCTGAGATGTTAAAAGGTGGCGTTATAATGGATGTCACAAATGTTGAGCAAGCAAAAATTGCAGAAGAATCAGGAGCTGTTTCAGTGATGGCTTTAGAAAGAATTCCATCAGATATCAGAACAGATGGAGGAGTTGCTAGAATGAGCAATCCTCATATGATTAAAGAAATTCAAGATAATGTTTCTATTCCAGTGATGGCAAAATGCAGAATTGGCCATTTTGCAGAGGCTCAAATTTTACAAGCTTTAGAAGTAGATTTTATTGATGAAAGTGAAGTTTTAACAATGGCTGATGAAGACTTTCATGTCGATAAACATCCCTTTAAAGCACCATTTGTCTGTGGAGCACGCAATCTTGGTGAAGCATTAAGAAGAGTGAATGAAGGTGCAGCGTTAATTCGAACTAAAGGCGAAGCAGGTAGTGGCAATATTGTTGAAGCAGTTAGACATATGAAAATGATTACTTCGGAATTAAAATCACTTAAAGAGCAAGATTTATCAGAAAAAGCAAAAGAATTTAAAGTTCCATTAGCGCTTGTAGAAGAAGTTGCTAAAAATGGAAAACTTCCTGTGCCTAATTTTGCTGCTGGAGGAATAGCAACCCCTGCAGATGCATCTCTAATGATGCAATTAGGCGCTGAAACAGTATTTGTTGGTTCTGGAATTTTTAAAAGCGAAGATCCTTCAGAACGTGCTCATGCTATTGTTCAATCTGTTACCCATTTTACTGATGCTAAGAAAGTGCTTAGCGCATCTTATAAATTGAAAGATGCTATGAAGGGAATATTGATGTCAGATATTCCTGAAGATCAGAGGTTTTCAGAAAGAGGTGAATAATCGTGGTCGGAGTTCTGGCTCTACAAGGCAACTTTGCATCTCATATTCAGATTCTGAATGACATTGGGATTGATTCAACATTGGTTAAAAATCTAGAAGACTTATCTAACCTTCAAGGTTTAATTTTACCTGGAGGAGAATCGACAACAATGTCTAATCTTTTATTAAGAGATCAAAGTTTTATTGATGGAATAAAATCTTTCTCTGATAATAAGCCTATTTTTGGTACTTGTGCCGGTCTGATTCTTATGTCAAAAAATAGTTTTGATAAAAAAGTATTAAACATGAATATTCTTGATATTGAAGTAGATAGAAATGCATATGGAAGACAAGTTCATTCTTTTGATGATTCGATTAATTTCGAGTGTAAGAGTGTTAAATCTCAATCAATTAAGGCATCATTTATTAGAGCTCCTAAAATTACTAGCATAGGAAAAGATGTTGAAATAATTTGTAAGCATAATAATGAGATCGTTGGAGTAAAAGAAGGTATGCATATGGCAGTTACTTGCCATCCTGAGTTGCAAAATGAAACGTTACTACATAAGCTGTGTTTTAAAGGATAACTATGAAATATTTAAATAATATTAGATCGCCAGAAGATTTAAGATCTTATTCAAAAGAAGATCTAGAATTTATTTGCAATGAATTAAGAGAATATATCATAGAAACTATTAATAAGATTGGCGGTCATTTAGCTCCAACTTTAGGTACGATAGAATTAACCACAGCCCTTCATTATGTTTATAATACACCCGAAGATAAACTTATTTGGGATACTGGCCATCAAGCATATGCACATAAAGTTTTAACAGGAAGATTTGATTCTTTTGATACTATTAGAAAATATAAAGGATTAAGCGGATTTTTAAAAAGAACCGAAAGTGAATATGATGTATTTGGAGCCGGACATGCATCAACTTCTATTTCTTCTGGCCTAGGAATAGCTTGCGCAAGAGACTTAAATAATGAAAATTTTAAAGTAGTAAGTATCATAGGTGATGGAGCCCTAACTGGCGGACTTGCATTTGAAGCACTTAACAATGCTGGGCATCTTAAAAAACAATTACTAGTTATTGTGAATGATAATGACATGTCAATTAGCCCTAACGTAGGAGCATTTAGGAATTATTTAGTTAAGATTACTACTAATAAGTCTTATAACTATATAAGAGGTAGAATCGGAAGATTAATCACAAGATTACCTAAGAACTTTAGATTTATCGAAGGTTTATTAAAAAAAGCGGAATCAAGTGCAAAAAATTTCTTTTTCCCAACCACTATATTTGAAGATCTAGGTTTTAGATATTTTGGTCCTGTAGATGGGCATAATATCAATGAACTAGTCGATACGTTAAATAATATAAAAGATTTAAATACTCCAGTAGTCCTGCATACTATTACAAAAAAAGGGAAGGGTCTCAATTATGCAGAAGATGATCCTGTCAAATATCACGGAGTAAAAGAGAAAAAAGAAACATCTATTGAAAAAACTGCAGAAGCACCTATTTTTCAGAATGTTTTTGGAGAAGTATCTTGTAGTTTAGCACAAGATAATAAAGATATTGTTGCTATTACTGCTGCAATGCGAGAAGGTACAGGTTTAGTTAATTTTGCCAAAGAATTTCCTGATAAATATTTTGATGTAGGGATAGCAGAAGCACATGCAGTAACATTTGCTGGAGGATTAGCGGTGAATGGCAAAACTCCAATAGTGGCAATTTATTCTACATTTTTACAAAGAGCTTATGATCAAATTATCCATGATATTGCTTTGCAGAAATTGCCTGTAGTTTTTTGTTTAGATAGATCTGGTTTAGTAGGAGAGGACGGAGCAACGCACCATGGAGTATTAGATATTGCATATATGAAATGTATTCAAGGAATGATTGTTACTGCACCAAAAGATGGTAATGAATTAAAGAATCTATTATTCACAGCTACTAGCTATAGTAAAGGCCCTTTTAGTATAAGGTATCCAAAAGAATCATCAATCAACTTTGATAATACTAATTCTAATATTATAAAAATTGGATCTTGGGAGGTAATGACTACAGGTAAAGATGTTTTAATTCTAGCAGTTGGATCTATGGTTAAGAGAAGTATGAATATTGTACAAAGGTTAAAAGAAAAAAATATTGAGACTGAAGTCATTAATTGTAGATTTATTAAACCAATGGACTTAGAATACTTAAATAATAATTTTTCAAGATTTTCTAAGATTGTGACTATTGAAGAAGGTGTTTTGGATGGAGGCTTTGGAGAAGGTGTTACAGCATGGTCTTCTAGTAAAAATTTAAAAAATGACATTCTCAATATTGGATTACCAAATGATTTTGTAGATCATGGTCCAAGAAATGTATTATTAGAAGAAGTAGGTTTAGATAGTCAGTCATTATATATAAAGATTATTGAATTTTTTAATGAGTAAAAAATGAGTAAAAAAACATTAAATAGAGAAAAGAACTTTAATAGTATCAGTGGTAATAAGCTGAAAGAATACTACTCTTCTGATAAAAAAGATGATAAATATAATATAGACCCTGGTACTTTTCCATATACTCGAGGAATCCATAAGAATATGTATAGAGGAAAATTGTGGACCATGAGACAATTTTCAGGTTTTAGTACTCCAGAAAAAACAAATGAAAGATATAAATATTTATTAAAAAATGGTCAGACAGGACTTTCTGTTGCTTATGATATGCCAACGCTTATGGGATATGACCCTGATCATGAATTATCATCTGGAGAAGTTGGTGTTTGTGGTGTAAATGTTGCTTCTTTAGAGGATATGGAAATTTTATTTAAAGATATAGATTTAGAAAAGATTTCTGTATCTCAGACTATTAATGGCCCTGCAATTATACTATTTGCTTTTTATGTAGCATTAGCAAAGAAAAATGGAATTGATATTAGTCATCTAAGAGGAACACTACAGAATGATGCTGTGAAAGAGTATATAGCACAAAAAGAATTTATTTTTCCTCCTAAGCCATCAGTAAAGCTTGTAGTAGATGTTATTGAATTTTGTTCAAAAAATATGCCACTTTATAGTCCAGTATCAGTAAGTGGCTATCATATAAGAGAGGCGGGATCAACTGCTGCACAAGAATTAGCATTTACATTGAATAGTGGATTTACTTATATAGAAGCTTCTTTAAAGAGAGGTCTAAAGATTGATGACTTTGCGCATAGATTATCATTCTTTTTTAACTCACATATGGATTTCTTTGAAGAGATAGGTAAATATAGGGCAGCAAGAAGAATTTGGGCCAATAAGCTTAAAAATGATTATGGCGCAAAGAATGAAAACTCTTTAAAATTAAAATTCCATACACAAACAGCTGGATGTTCTTTGACTGCCCAACAACCAGAGAATAATATTGTTAGAACTGCATATGAAGCTATGTCTGCAGTATTAGGGGGGACTAATTCTCTTCATACAAATTCACTTGATGAGACATTAGCGTTACCATCAGAAAAAGCTGCAAAAATAGCATTAAGAACTCAACAAATTCTTGCACTTGAAACAGGTGTGCCTAATGTAGCAGATCCACTAGGAGGATCATGGTATGTAGAAGAGATAACGGATAGGATTGAAGATGAAGCAAATGAATATTTTAAAGCAATAAAAAGTCTTGGAGGTACGATCGTAGCGATTGAAGATGGATATTTTCAAAAGAAAATTGCTGAGTCTGCCTCATTATATCAAGAATCCATTGATTCAAAAGAAAGAATAATCGTTGGAGTAAACGATTTTGTTGATAAGGATGAGAAACTTGAAATTGAAATTTTAAAAATATCTCAACAAGCTCAAGAGATTCAAGAGAAAAAAATTAAAGAATTAAGAGAAAAAAGAGATAATAAATTACTTGATAAAAAAATGAAAAAATTAAGAAATGCTTGTGAAAATAATTTAAATTTAGTCCCTTGTTTGATTGAGGTAGCAGAGCATGGTGGTACTGTTGGAGAAATTGTTGAATTAATGAAAAGTGTTTATGGAGAATGGGAAGAATCTTTTGGAATCTAAATTATGAATAAGATTTATACATCACTGATTTTAGTTTTTGCATTAATTGTTATGTGGACTGTATATCTTACTAATGTAAAAAATGATGATAGTTTAACAGTACGCTATTATACAATAGGGGAGCTTTTAACCAAAGAAGCTTCTATCACTAAGGTTAAAGTCGGAGGTTTGATTAAGCCAGATTCAATTAGTATCAATGAGACTGATCAATTAGAAGTATCATTCTATGTATATCAAGGAAGCGATAGTTTAAAAGTCTATTATTACGGTATTAGACCAGATTTATTTAAAGATGATGCAGAAGTTGTAGTTGCGGGCGCCTTTGATGATAATTTGATTATCGCTACGGAACTTCAAACTAAATGCGCTTCACGCTATGAAGGCGATTTAAAAAATATAGAAAAAATATAATGATATCTCAAATTGGAAGTTTAGCCCTCAGTATAAGTGGCGGATTAATATTATCAAATTTCTTCTTTTTATTTTACTATTCTATTAGAAAAGATAAAATCTTTCTAAATGTATCTCAAAGAGGGTTAATAGCAGTGTGTTTTTGTGTTATATTAGCCACCCTTTGCTTACTCAATGAATTATTAATTAGTAATTTTAATTTGCAATATGTATCTCAATATACAAGTTATGAAACTCCATTATTTTTTAAAGTCACTGCTTTGTGGGCAGGACAAGCTGGTTCATTACTTTTCTGGACATTTATTATGTCTATATATTCATTAATTTATATTAATGTTACTCTAAGGAAGATGCCTACATTGAAGTACTCATCTTATATTATGCTCTCTTTTATCTTTGGATTTTTTCTACTTTTATCCAATTTTATAGCGAATCCTTTTCAGCCAGTATCATCTGATATTATTGTACAGAACGGCAATGGCTTAAATCCATTATTACAGAATGTTACAATGGCTATTCATCCACCGACTCTTTATTTGGGTTTTATTGGAACAACAATTCTTTTCGTTATGGCTTTATCTGGTTTAATATCTAAATCACTTAATTTCGAATGGATTCAATCAATTAGGCGTTGGTCATTGATTGTTTGGACTTTCTTATCTGGAGGTATCATTTTAGGCGGATATTGGGCATATAATGAATTAGGTTGGGGTGGATACTGGGCATGGGATCCAGTAGAAAATTCTTCTTTAATGCCTTGGCTTATACTTACTGCGTTTATTCATTCATCTATGATACAAGAAAAAAGAGGTATGCTAAAGTCTTGGAATATTTTATTAGCATCATCAACTTTCCTATTAGTTATTTTAGGTACGTTTATTACTAGAAGTGGAATAGTATCTTCAGTTCATTCATTTACTGCTGAAAATTTAGGACCACTATTCCTTGCTTTCTTATCAAGTTTAATTTTATTTACTGGCTATTGGTTTGTTAAGCGATTTGATACTTTAGAGTCAGATAATAAGATTGATTCTTTCACATCAAGAGAGGGTGGATTTTTATATAATAATTTAATTTTACTTTTAATGTGTTTTATTGTGTTATGGGGCACATTATTTCCTATTCTTTCTGAGGCATGGAATGGAGAAAAAATCTATGTAGGAGCAACTTATTTTAATCAACTAAATGTTCCTATTGGATTGGTATTATTATTTTTAATGGGAATTGGCCCACTACTGTCATGGAAAACAACTTCAAGATCCACTTTACTATCAAATTTTAAAATTCCGATGTTAATCAGTTTCTTTTCTGGAGTTATATATTCTATATTTTTTGGCCCGTTTCAACTATACCCTCTAGTAACATGTATGGGTATAGCATTTACGACTACATCTATAATAAATGAATTTAGAAAGTCATATAAAAAATCTAAAAGTGATAATAAGTCTATTCCATCTGCTATTGTAAGTATGTTATTTAATAATAGACATAAAAATGGGGGATATATTGTTCATATTGGAATCACGTTACTTTTTGTAGGCTTTATTGGAAGAGCATTTGAAGTAGAGAAAGAATTCAACTTGTCTCCTGGTGAGGAAATTTATTTTGCAAACTATATCTTTAAGCTTAATAGTATTAAAAGTGAAGCTAGAGACAATCATTATGCATTTATCAGTGATATAGATGTCATAGATCAAAGAAACAACCTATTAACAAGTCTATATCCTGAGAAAAGAATTTACTTTTATTGGAATCCAGATCCTGAGAAACGTCAGCCCCATAGTGAGCTTGATATTTATAGTACTATGAGAAAAGATATATACTCAATATTCTCTGCTTATGATGCAGAAAAGAATCAAGGGTATTTTAAGATCATGATTAATCCTCTAGTAAATTGGGTATGGATTGGAGGAATTGTCATGGTAGTAGGCTCTTTATTTGCTTTTTGGCCTTCTAAAAGGAGAAATTATGGAATTATTTAATCAAATTTTTATTTTTGCATTATTTCTGATGATTGTTTTATTTGTTTTCTATCCCTTATTAAAAAAAATTAAATAATGTTACAGGTTAAAAATCTCAGTAAATCATTTTCTGATACTAAAGTATTAGACAATCTCTCTTGTACGATAGATTCGGGTAAGTTAGTTGCTTTGCTAGGTAAAAATGGATCAGGTAAAACAACTTTTTTAAAATGCATATCTAATATTATGAATATTGACTCCGGAGATATTGATTATAACGGATCTAATTTTTTGTTCTTAAATGATAAAGCAAATATTTTTAGCGATTTAACTATATTGAATAATCTTAAATGTATTCTACGTTCTTACAATCAAAATTTGAATATAGATACTTATAATAAATATTTGAATTTACTCGGTTTAAAAGAATTAGAAAGTTTGCCTCTAAAGTATTTATCGAGAGGAAATCTCCAAAGAAACAAATTATTTATTGCATTAAATTTATCATGGGAGTATCTATTAATAGATGAGCCTTTTACCAATTTAGATGATAGTGCTCAAGCTGTTTTTAGAGAGATTTTTTTGGATTTAAAATCAAAAAATAAGACTATTATTTTTTCAACACACAATTTTAATCATGTTTCAGATATTTGCGATCAATCTATAAAAATAGATAAAGGGAAGGTTGCTTTATGATAATGAATTTGATTAAAAATGAATTTCTTTTAGAGATGAAATCATCAAACAACCTTTTTTATATGACATTTTTCTCTTTATCATGCTTAATGCTCTCAGTTTTTTCGTTTCCTCCATCTGAATTAAATGAGATTATTATTTTATCTGGATTCTTCTGGATTATAATTGCATTGGTATCTATCAAATTAATTGAAAATTCGTTTGTACGTGAAAAAGAAAGAGGTATATATGATTTAATTTATACATCTCCGACAGAAAATTATTTAGTGTTTTTAGCAAAATTAATCACATTTTCTTTAATTTTGCTTGGCGTACAATTGTTTATTTTTATGGTTTATAGCTTGATATCGACTGCAATAGAGATTGATTTGATTTTTAAAATTTTAATACTTTGCTTGTTATCTAATATGGGACTAATTGGGTTAGGAATACTTATTTATTTAATGACTTCTCTAAATAGTACAAGAAGTTTCTTATTTCCACTCATTTTATTTCCTATGATTGTTCCTCTCTTGATTCATTCTTCAAACATATTTATTGCTTTATGTTTGGGACTAGAGATATCTTTCTATGCGGAATCAGCACTGTTATTGTTAACTTTTGCACTGATGGCAGTGATTTTAGGAATTAATTTTTTTGAAAGGCTAATTAAATACTAATGAATTTATCTTTATTTATATTATCAATTATTATAATGGTATGTAATTTGGTATGGATTATATTTTTAACTCCAATGGTACCCGATCAGGAATGGGCACAAAAGATATTTTATCTTCATGTTCCTTTGGCATGGTCAGGCTTTCTATCTTATTTTCTTGTGATGCTTTCAGGTCTTGGATATCTTTTTTCTAGAAATCTTCAATATGATAGGATTGGACATGCAGCGGCAGAAATTGGTACTATATTTACAGGGCTTGTACTATTGACAGGGCCAATTTGGGCTACTCCGATTTGGGGAAAGCCATGGATTTGGGAGCCAAGATTGATTACGACATTGGTTTTATTTGTGATTTATGCAGGTTATTTTATTTTAAGAAATGTTGGAATTTATAGACAAAGAGTAGCTTTAATTTCTGCTATAATAGGTATTATCGCATTTCTAGATATCCCTATCATATTTACATCAGTAAACTTCTGGGCAGCTGAAATTCAATCTCATCCTCAAATGGGAATGTCCAAACAGCCCTCAGGAATATTGTCACCATTTTTATTTTCTTTATTTGCTTTTACCAATCTTATGTTCACTATGCTATTTTTAAAAATGAAAGTTTTGTACTTAGAAGATAAAGAGAAAAATTATGTATAATTATTTAGAGTATTTCTTAGCAGCATTTTTAGTTGTATTTACAGTTATCTTAGTATGGTTTGTATTAAATATCAAAAAACTAAAAAATTTATAAATAAACATTTTTTAATATGATTATTTGCTATATTTTTTGAATTAACTTTTAATTATTCTAGGGGGATATGAATAAAATGGAAAGAAAAATTGTACATATTGTCGGTACCGGAACGATTGGTGAACCACTAATTGGAATTTTGTGTGAACAAAAGAGTAATCTAGGTATTGATGAAATTACCTTTCATAAGCACTCCCCGTTAACCAGCGACAAACCAAAAATTGATAATTTAATAAAGAAAGGTGCAAGGTTATCTGTACTTGAAGATAAAGTAGATGCTTTTAAATCTATTGGTCTTGAACCAGAATTTACATTGGAAGAGGCTATTGCTAGAAGTTCTGTTGTGATTGATTGTACTCCAGGCGGTTCTGGTCTTGCAAACAAAGAAAAATACTACAAAAAATATACTGATCAGGTAAGAGGATTTTTAGCTCAAGGTAGTGAAAATGGTTTTGGTAAAAAGTATGCACGAGGTATTAACGATCATGTCATCAGTTCTGATGATCAATTTTTGCAAATTGTATCATGTAATACACATAATATTGCATGCCTAGTTAATACTATAGCATTAAGTAGCGCACCAGATAATCTTCTAGATGGTAGGTTTGTATGTATTCGTAGAAGTAATGATATTAGCCAGACAGGTAGTTATGTGCCTGCACCAACAGTCAATGCGCATTCTCATCAAGATTATGGAACGCATCATGCTGAAGATGCTGCTGGATTATTTAAGACGATGGATCTTGATTTGAATCTTTTTTCTTCGGCTTTAAAAGTAAATACTCAGTATATGCATACTGTTTGGTTTAATCTTCGTCTTAAAGAACCGATTTCTAAAGAAAAAATAATCGAGTTGTTGGATCACAATGATAGAATTGCATTAACTGAGCATAAAGCATCAAATAAGGTATTTTCTTTTGGGAGAGACCAAGGATTATACGGAAGAATTTTAAATCAAACAGTTGTAGTTGAAGATTCCATTAATGTTAAGAATGAACATGAAATATCTGGATTTTGTTTTACTCCTCAAGATGGAAATTCTATTTTATCTAGTATTGCTGCAACAGTTAGATTTTTAAATCCCCATTCTTATCAAGATAAGATTAATTCTCTTGATCCATTCTTTTTTCAAAGAGTTTAATGGTACAATATCAGAGAATTGTTACCAAGCTTCTTGAAGAAAATACATATGTTATTTTTAATGAAAAGAATGATTGTGTTATTATAGATCCAGGCCTTGGTTTTGAATTAATCGATTCATTCATTCAATCGAAAAATTTATCTCCCATAGCTATATTAGCAACTCATGCACACTTTGATCATCTTGCAGGTGCTGCAGATCTTATAGATAAATATAAACTCCCTCTTTATGTTTGCGATAAAGACAAATTAGTGGTAGATAATTTTGATAGGGCAGCAGGATATTGGGGGGTAGAAGCAAGACAACCTACGGTTTCCCATTGGATTGATTGCAATGATAAGCAATTAGTAGTAAAAGATTTTTCTTTTTCAATCATATTTAATCCTGGTCATTCACCTGGATGTATAAGCTTTATTATTGATAATTTAATCTTTTGTGGAGATTTAATATTTAAAGGATCTATTGGAAGAACAGATCTTCCTTTAAGTAGTTCAAGAGATATGGCAACATCACTGGAATTCTTTGTAAATTCTTTTACAAGTGATCACACCTTATTAACAGGACATGGAGAAGAGACTACTCTTTATGAAGAGCTGAGAACTAATCCTTATTTAATGAGATATGAAAAATAAAATTATTGATAGTATTAAAAGTTTACAGAATCACAAGAAACAACATTTTCTTTTAGCAGTATCCGGTGGAATAGATTCTATGGTAATGTTAGATTTCTTCAATAGGAACTCTAATTTAGTTGATATCTCTGTGTGTCATGTTAATCATAATTATCACTCTGATAGTGAAAAAATGAGTGCATTAGTATCAACTTATTGTAATGATAACAATATCCCTTATATTAAATCTTCAATTGATTCATCAAAAATAAAAAGCAATATAGAAGCACAGCTTCGAGAGAAACGATATCTTGAGCTTGTAAAAGTTTGTAAAAAAGTTAATGCTGATTATGTTGTTACAGCTCATCATGCTGATGATCAGATTGAAACTATTTTAATGAAAATTTTAAATTCTTCTAGTTTTAACTCTATGAGAGGCATTCAGTCATTAAATAATAATATTCTTAGGCCAATGCTTAATATTACAAAGGATGAAATTATTGAATATGCAAGGAAGAATAAAGTGGTCTATATTTCAGACCCAACAAACGAGGATATTGCATTAACACGAAATTTTCTTAGAAAGAAAGTGATTCCATTGTTAGAAAATATTAAACCTAATCTTTATAAACCGTTTGAAGATTTTCAAAATAAAACTAATGATGTAGAGGATTTATTAAGCTTTACAACAAATGAGTTTATTAAATCTGATGATATGTCATTGTCTCAAGATATTTACTACATAAATAAAAAAAGATTCTTAGCCCTACCATTTCTGTTAAGAATTAGTATCATAAAAAAGATATTATCTAATAAAGTTGAATTTTATTTCTCTAAAAATTTATTAGTAGAATTAAGTGCATTTTTAGAGAAAGAAGTTATTGGTAGTGAGAAAATGATTAATAATGCTAAAATTTTAATTGATAGAGATTATATTTTATTGACAGAAAAATTAGATATAATTTCAATATATCGTGAAGTAAAAGCAGGTGAAGTGGTAGAAAATGATGAATTTTCATTTTATTGGGATTATGATAAAAGGCCAAAACACTTTTTAAAAGATTCAACTTTCGAATATGTTGATGCAGAGCGTTTTAATAACACATTGGTTGTTAGAAATGTAGACAATGACGACGTATTTAGTCCATTGGGTTTATCCGGTACAAAAAAAGTGAATCAATATTTGACTGATCAGAAAGTATCTGCTTTCGAAAAAAGAAAAACTATTGCAATTTGTAATGAAAGAGATATCGTATGGGTAGCAGGTAAACAGATTAGTAATAATTATAAGCTTACAAAGAATAGTAAATTGATTGCAAAACTAAATTTTTTTAGGAAATAGTTTTTTTAATAACCATTTTTGTTAAATTCCTTTCCAAATGAAAAAACCAGTAAGAAAACCAAAAAAACAATTAAAGCAAAAATCCAAAGCTCAAAACTCTAGTTCTTTTGTATGGCTTGCAGTGTTGTTTTTTGTTATGATGTCTTTATCATTGTTGCCAGATGAATCAGCAAATGAAGTAGAAATTTCTTATAACACCTATAAGAAGCTACTTTCAGAAAATCAAATAAAAGAAGCCTCTATCGAGAATGATAATTCCTTTCATGGAGAGTTATCTAGTCCTGCAACATTAATTAATAAAAATGGAGCAGAGTTTACAGAAAGAACCCTTTTTGTCGTTTATTTGCCAGCAGATTATACTGATCAAATTAAAATTTGGGATGAAAAAAGTGTTGAATATAATTTTGAAGGAGAGAAGATTGATTGGACCAGTTGGCTCCTTGGTTTCGCTCCTTGGCTATTATTAATCGGTTTTTGGATTTTTATGATTAGAAGAATGCAAGGATCAAATAATGGTATGAATAATGTCTTTAGTTTTGGAAAGAGTAAAGCAAAAATGTTCTCTTCGAATCAAAAGAAAGTAAAATTTGGTGATGTTGCTGGATGTGTAGAAGCAAAAGAAGAATTAGAAGAAGTTATCGCTTACTTAAAAAGTCCAAAGAAATTTGAAAAATTAGGTGGAAAGATCCCTAGAGGTGTATTGTTAGTAGGTCCTCCAGGAACTGGAAAAACTTTATTAGCTAGAGCTGTAGCAGGTGAGTCTAGTGTTCCATTTTTTAGTATTAGTGGAGCTGATTTTGTTGAAATGTTTGTAGGGGTAGGAGCTTCAAGAGTACGTGATTTGTTTGAGCAAGCAAATAAAACTTCTCCTGCAATAATATTTATAGATGAGTTGGATGCGGTAGGTCGACAAAGAGGAGCTGGATTAGGTGGAGGCCATGATGAAAGAGAACAAACTCTGAATCAATTATTAGTAGAATTAGATGGCTTTGACAATGATAGTAGTGTTATTGTTATGGCTGCAACCAATAGACCTGACGTGCTAGACTCTGCATTATTGAGACCAGGAAGATTTGATCGTCAAGTTGTAGTAGATGTCCCTGATTTACAAGGAAGACATGATATTCTAAAGATACATACGAAAAAAATTAAGATTAATACTAAGTCTGTCAAGCTCTATGATATTGCAAAAGGTACACCAGGTATGGTTGGTGCAGATTTAGCAAATCTTGTTAATGAAGCAGCCCTCTTAGCATCTAGAAAAAGAAAGGCTAGCGTAGATAACAATGATTTTGAAGAAGCAAAAGACAAAGTGCTGATGGGCGTTCAAAGAAAAAGCATGGTTTTATCGGATGAAGAGAAAAAGGTCACAGCTTACCATGAAGCTGGACATGCTGTTGTAGCTATTTTTTCTCCCGAAGCAGATCCTGTGCATAAGGTTACTATCATTCCAAGAGGAAGAGCTCTTGGAGTAACAATGCAATTACCTTTAGATGAAAAGCATGGATATTCTAAGACATATATTTTGAGCAGATTAGCAGTAATGATGGGTGGAAGATCAGCTGAAGAAATCATATTTAATGAAATTACCACAGGCGCTTCAAATGATATTGAAAGAGCTACAAATATTGCAAGAAAAATGGTTTGTGAGTGGGGAATGAGCGATACTATGGGACCAATGTCGTTTGGTAAGAAGAATGAAGAAATATTCTTAGGAAGAGAAATTCAATCACATAGAGATTATAGCGAACAGACTGCTCAGAAGATAGACCATGAGGTAGTCAGTATTATCAAGAATGCACAAAAAGCTTCCCATGACATCTTAACAGACAATATAAATCTACTCCACCTGATGGCAGAACAGCTATTAGAGCATGAAACAATTGATGAGAAAGATATCAAATTGTTAATTGCTGGTAAAAAACTTTCAAGAAAAATAAATAAATAATAGTGAATATTTCGGAATTAAATGATTGGTTGCTTTCAGAAAATCAACAGCCACTCATTATGGGGATATTAAATGTTACTCCCGATTCTTTCACCGATGGTGGTAAATTTTTAGATTCTACTACCGCTGTAAATCACGCTATGAATATGATTGCTGATGGTGCAGATATTATTGATATAGGCGGAGAGTCTACTAGACCTTTTTCTGACTCAGTATCTGAAGAAGAAGAATTATCTCGAGTTATATCTGTAATACAAAAACTAAGAGAAAAAACAGATACAGTAATATCCATAGATACTACAAAATCTTCAGTTGCTGATAATGCATGTAATGTAGGAGCAAATATTGTCAATGATATTAGTGCACTGTCATTTGATAATAATATGATAGATGTTATTAATAAGCATGATTGTTCTGTTATTTTAATGCATATAGCTGGAAATCCTAAGATAATGCAGGAGAATCCTTCATATGATAATATCATTTCTGATATTGCTAATCATTTACTAGATAGAGCTAATTTTGCTTTAAAGAATGGAGTAAAGAAGCATAATATTATTTTAGATCCAGGAATTGGATTTGGTAAAACAATAGACAATAATTTTACTATTATAGATAATATGGATAAGTTTATTAATCTTGGTTATCCAGTATTGATTGGGGCATCAAGAAAATCATTTATCGGTAAGACTTTGGATGTAGATGAAAATAATAGAATTGAAGGAACTATAGCATCAAATGTTGTAGCTTTAGAGAGAGGATGTAAGATATTTAGAGTGCATGATATTAAGGAGACAAAAAGAGCATTAACTATTGCAAATAAAATTTTTAATTCAAACGCTTTAAATACCTAAATTATACTATATGAATTTATTTGAAATCAGCTTTATAAAATTTACACTTACCGACTTATTTGATCTGGTACTTATTTCATTCATTTTTTCCTATGCGTACTCTTATTTCAGAGGAACCAGAGGCGGACAGATGTTAATTGGTCTATTAATTCTCTTTTTTGCAGGGTTTATCGTTAATATTTTTGGTTTTAGAGCTACTTCGTGGTTATTGAACTTATTTCAAACAGTTTGGGTAGTCGTATTTGTTATTTTATTTCAACCAGAAATTAGACGACTGCTAACGTCTCTTGGTCAAAATAGAATTTTAAGAAAGCTATTTCAAATCGAGAAACTTTCTATTCAAGAAGAAATTATCGCATGTATTAGTGAGATTAAAAAGAATCAATGGGGTGCTATTATTGTTTTTGAAAGAGAGAACTCTTTAAAGACTATTAGTGTTGATGGAGTAGTGATGGGTGCAGTATTTAGTCCTGAATTATTAGTCTCAATTTTTAATCCTTCTTCACCTCTACATGATGGAGCTGTAATTATTCATAGTAATATTATTGAAGCTGCTGCATGCATTTTACCATTAACAGAAAGTAAAACTCTGAATCCAGAAATGGGTACACGACATAGAGCTGCATTAGGGATTTCAGAAGAAAGTGATGCTCTTGCCTTAGTTTTATCTGAAGAAACAGGAAAAATATCTATTGCAGAGAATGGATATTTTATAAGTTCTGAACTTACTTTAGATGAACTAGCTAATGTTTTAAAAGAAAAAATGAGCGATGTAGACGATGAGTAATATGTTAAAAGAAAAGATTATGGATTTAATGGAAAGATCAGATTTTATGACTCTTTCTACTAGCGTTGCAGGGAATTCATCTGCTGCAAATGTATATTTCGCAAACGATGACTTAGATATGTATTTTTTTACATTTAATCCAAGTAGAAAAGCTGTTCAAATTGCTTTTAATCCAAAAGTTCAATGTGTAGTTAGACCTGATGGAGAAGATGGAATTAAAGAGCTACAAATTGATGGATTTGCTAAAAAAATAACAGATCAAGCAGAGAAAGATAAAGCTAGAGAAGCAGTATTAAAGATTACAACAGCTTTTTCTGAATATATGCATGATGATTTTTTAATTGCCAATGATGTAGTGGGTTATTATAAAATAAAACCAACTGTAATTAAATATGTTGATTTCTTTGCTGAAACTCAGTTTGAATGGATGGAAATTGCAGAGAACAGACCGAGTATACTATCGGAATTTCTTGGCGGCTTAGGTAGGACTATTAAACGTTGGATGACGATTGTGAGAGCGCCATTTTTAACAGCAACTATTGCCCCAATTTTATTGGGATCAGCTATTGCCTACAAACAATTTGGTACATTTGATTGGTCAATTTTTTGGCTTGTGTTATTAGGAGCAATCTTTGCACAATGTGGTACAAATACTATCAATGACTATTTTGATCACAAGTCTAGAACAGATGAACTTAATAAACTGGCTAGTCCCTTTAATGGTGGATCAAGAGCAATTCAATCCGGATTAATCACCCCAGCAAATATGCTATTAGTATCTGTATTCTTTTTTGGTTCTACGATTGGAATTGGTCTGGGACTCAATAATCTTCTCTTTGGAGACTATCTTGCTATGTCTGTATTAATGTACTTGGGATTAATAGGAGTATTCTTGGGTGTTATGTATACCGGCTTCTTAAGACTGGCTTATAATGGGATTGGAGATTTAGCAGTGTTTATAGGGTTTGGGCCTTTAATGGTTTATGGTGCAGCATATATGCAAAATCAATCTGTAGATCCTTTAACAACTTTATTGTTCTCAATTCCTGTTGGAATTTTTATTGCATTAGTTTTATTTATTAATTGTTTTCAAGACTATAATTCCGATAAAGCAGCCAATAAGAATAGTTGGGTTGTTAGATTAGCGGGTCCTGGAGATAAAGCAAATTATAGAGCTCCATTCAAAGTATGGAAGAATTTAATGATGTTATCATTCACAATCATTCTTGGAGCATCTATATATACTGGCAATTTATTTACTCTAATAGCATTACTTCCTTTATTGATATTTAATTTTGCTTCAAAAAAAGGAAGCAACTGGCTAGATAAATGGGAAAAAGAAGACGCAAATCTTCAACAACTTCCGTATGAATTACTAATTGTTAATGTTTCTACAATTGGTATTCATTTTTTAACTGGAATATTGCTCACATTAGGAATCTTGATTAGTACATGGATTTAAAAGATAAATATAATTCTCTTTTAGAAAAATTTGATCAAATCAGGAGGCATCTTTGACCTTGAAGCCAAAGATGCTCATTTAAGTAATTTAAAGGATCAAATATCGGACCCATCTTTATGGGACAATAATCAAAAAACAACATCTCTGATGAAAGAAATTTCTATATGTGAAAAAGATATTGATTTAAGAAAAAGCTTATCTGAAAAGGCTAGTGATATCAAAGTAATGTTTGAATTTTTAAATGATGGGCAGATAGATGATAAAGAATTTTCAGAAGAGATTGAGCATTTTTCCAAATTAATTAAAGAATTTGAATTAAAATTAATCCTTAATTCGAAGAATGATTCTAAGGATGCTATTATTTCGATTCATCCAGGTGCAGGAGGAACAGAGAGTCAAGATTGGGCTCAAATGTTATATAGAATGTATTCTATGTGGACAGAATCCAAAGGATTTAAATTCAATATTATTGATTTCCAAGCAGGAGATGAAGCAGGTATTAAAGATTGTACAATTGAAATTGTAGGAGATTATGCATACGGATTACTCCAATCAGAAATTGGGATACATAGATTAGTAAGAATATCGCCTTTTGATTCTAATAGCCGTAGGCATACATCTTTTGCTTCAGTATCTGTTTATCCATCTATAGATGAAGATATTGAGATAGAAATTAATCCAAAAGAACTAAGGATAGATACATTCCGTTCTAGTGGAGCGGGAGGACAACATGTAAATAAAACAGATTCTGCTATTAGAATTACTCATATACCAACCGGAACGGTTACACAGTGCCAAACTCAAAGATCTCAACATAAAAACAAAGAGCAGGCATTAAAGGTATTAAAATCAAAGCTATATCAATTGGAAATTGAGAAGAAAGCAGAGTCTAAAAAAATACTTGAGGGAGAGAAAAAGGATATTGCTTGGGGAAATCAAATAAGATCGTATGTTTTTCATCCATATAACATGATTAAAGATCATAGAACAAAATTTGAAGTAGGAAATGTCAAAGCAGTTATGGATGGAAATATAGATGACTTTATGTATAGTTATTTATTAGATAAAATGGAAAAAAATAAATAAGTTTATTTCGATATGGAAAATAAAAGCTTAAAACAAATTATTGCCAACCGTCTAGAAAAATTAGATAAAATTCGTCAATTAGGCGTGAATCCTTATCCTTATGAATTTAATGCTACGCATTCAACCTCAGATATTACCAAAGACAAGGTTGATAAGAAGGTATCTGTAGCCGGAAGAGTAATGTCTCTAAGAAAGATGGGTAAAGCTGCTTTTGCTAATATTCAAGATGCCCATGGTAGGGTTCAATTATATATCGCAAGAGATGATGTAGGTGAAGACAATTATAGCTTATTCAAATTAGTTGATATTGGAGATTTTATTGGAATTGATGGTGTAGTTTTTATTACAAAAACAGATGAACTGACCGTTAAAGCTGAAAATGTAACTATGTTGAGTAAAAATTTAAGACCTATTCCTGATGTTAAAGAAAAAGATGGAGAGAAATATAATTCAGTATCAGATAAAGAGTTAAGATATAGAAAGCGTTATCTTGATATGATTATTAATCCAGAAACAAAAGATAATTATATCAAAAGATTTAAAATTATTAATTCCATAAGAGAGTTTCTAAATAAAAATGGTTACATAGAAGTAGAAACACCTGTTTTACAGCCAGTTTATGGTGGAGCCAATGCTAAACCCTTTAAAACATTCCATCATGCATTGGATCAAGAATTTTTTCTAAGAATTGCAACTGAACTATATTTGAAGCAATTGATTGTAGGTGGATTTGAAAAAGTGTATGAAATGTCTAAAGATTTTAGAAATGAAGGTATTGATCGAAGCCATAATCCAGAATTTACTATGCTTGAATTCTATCAGGCTTATGCAGATTATAACTTCATGATGGATTTTGTAGAAGAAATGTTTAAGAAAGTAGCAACAGATTTAGGTGTTAAAAAAATATCATGGGATGGAAATAATATTGATTTATCTAAGAAATTTGCAAGAAGAACAATGGATGAATTAATTAAGGAACATACTGGGCATTCTATAGATTTAACTGATAGTAAAGCAGTATTTGATGTATGTAAAAAATTAGACTTAAAAGTGAAAAAAACTGATAGTCTTGCAAAGATGATTGATGAAATAATGAGAAGAAAAATTGAACCAAATCTAATTAATCCTACTTATGTAATGAATCATCCTGTAGAGATTTCACCATTAGCGAAAGTCAATAGAGATGGAGATATAGATTCCACTGAAAGATTTGAATTATTTATTGCAGGTATGGAATTTGCAAATGGATTTTCTGAATTAAACGATCCAATAGATCAAAGAAAAAGATTTGAAGATCAATCAGCTAAAAAAGATGGTGGCGATGAAGAAGCTTTTCCTGTAGATGAGAATTTTTTAGAAGCTATAGAGATTGGAATGCCTCCAACAGCGGGTGTTGGTATTGGAATTGATCGATTAGTCATGTTGTTTATTGATACTAGGTGGATTAGAGATGCAATTATCTTTCCCACACTTAAATCTCTAAAATGAAATTAGTTTTTCTTGTTTTAAGAAGACTGTTTTTCTCATCACAAAGTAATTTTCTCTTTAAAATTACAAATATTGTTTCGATTGTAAGTCTAGCTCTTGGTATAGCTTCGTTAAATACTGTCTTAGGCGCAGTTAATGGATTTGAGAGTAAGGTATCTGAAAAATTATCTTCTATTAACGGCTATACAACTATCAATCATCTATTTGAAGATGATTTTTTAATTGATCAATCAGTATTACCTGACTTTTATAGTAATTATGAGTCTAATTTAGTGCCTTACGTTGAGAAACCAGCAATTCTTAAATCAAAATATAACAGTAGCAACGTCATAATATACGGTCTAGACAATAGCGATTTTAAAGATTTTAATTTATTTAATAGTTTTCATACCAGTCTTGAAATTATTAATGAAAATAATGTTATCGTTGGCAGTCTTCTCGCACAAAATCTTGGCTTATCAATAGGAGATGAGATTGTTATTTTTAATCCATTAATTTCAGAAAGAACATTAGAAAGAAATAAATTTTTATTTTTAGAAATAAAAGAAATATATCATTCTGGTATAGATGACTATGATTCAAGATTAGTATTTATTCCTATAAATACAGTGCAATCTTATTTTGCTTTAGATAGTAGTATTAGTGGCTGGATGAATTTTGATCCTTTTCTAGAAATAAAAGATGTGGATTATCCATTTTATCAATTAAGCCTTAAGGATAGGCATAGCGACCTCTTTGAATGGATCAATACACAGCAATGGCCAATTATTTTTATTTTTAGCCTAATTGCATTGGTATCATATTTTAATTTGATGGGGTCAATAAATATTCTTTTTTATGAAAAGAGATTTAATTTGGCGATTATGAAGACATACGGTATGTCAAATAAAAAATTGTCAGTAATATTTATTATTCAAGGAATGGTATTAGCATTGATTGGAGCGATACTCGGAATTTTATTATCTCTATTTGTTATTTCCATGCAGGAGAAGTTTCATTTTATATCTTTAGCTGAAAATATCTATTTTGTTAGTTATTTGCCGATGATATTTAGCATAAATAATGCTGTTTATACATTATTCTTTAGTCTTGTATGTAGTATATTATTTTCAAGCGTTTCCTTGATATACCTTTTATCTATTAATCCATCTAAAATTTTAAAAAATTAATGAATGTAATTTTCTTAATAGCAAAACGTTTTTTGATGCCAAGAAACATGTTAGAAGGAGGTATTATTAATATTATATCTTTTCTAGGACTGTTCATTGGCGCAACATCAATCATATTATCAGTAGCAGTTCTTAATGGATTTCAAGGTATTCTCGAAGATGAGACGAAAAAGATATATGGAGACTATGCTATAATTAATTTCGATTATGATAGAGATAAAGAGTTGATAGAAAATTTTGAAAAAAATAGTATTAAATATGCACCATATTATGAGGAAGAATTTTTTATATCGAAAAATAAAAAACAATCATTAGTGAATTTAAAGACTATTGAAAGTTCAAGATTTGATGGCTTTTATGATCTAGAATTAGTTAAAGATAATAGAGGTCTAAGTGATGGAGAAATTATTATCGGAAAATCTTTAGCTGATAAAATGGATTTTAGTATTGGTGATTCTATATCAATTTATAGCACTAAGCTCAATATGAGTTATTTAGCGATGCCATTTACTAAAGAGTTGCTGGTTACAAATATCTTCAAAAATAGGATATTAAGATCTGATGAGTTTCTAATTTTTACGGTATCTAAAGAATATAGTTTTCCTAACAAAAAGTTTACTGATATTGAAATCGTTGGAGACATAGATGGTGTTGTTACAATGCCAAATAACAATATTGTTTCATGGAAAGACAGAAATAGGCAGCTATTTGAGGCCACTGAAATTGAGAAGAAAATCACCTTTTTTACATTATTTCTTATCATAGTTGTAGCTTCATTTAACTTATCTTCCTCTGTGATGCAAATTGCAACTAAAAAAACAAGAGAAATGGCAATTCTGAGTACTGTCGGAATGAGTAAAAATAGTATATCTAGTATATTTTTGGTCTATGGTTATTTATTGGCAATCACTGCTATAGTTAGTGGAATTTTATTTGCTTTATTAATTATATATATACAAAACACGTTCGGAGTGTTTATGTTAAATCCTGAGTTTTATTTAGTCAGCATGCTTCCTATGGAAATTAGTTTTAAAGATATCTCTTTGTTGTTATTTTACTCTATACTAATAATTGGATTATTTGCAACATTGCCTTTAATGTTTATTAAAAAAATACGTCCAATTGAATTGATAAATAAAAACATATGATATTATCAGTCAAAAATCTTAAGAAAACTTTTAAAGACGGAGATAAAGTACTTGAAGTCTTAAAAGGAGTTAGTTTTAATCTTAATAAAGGAGACATATTAACTATTAAAGGGCCATCTGGCTCTGGAAAATCTACTTTATTAAGCTTGTTAGGGACTCTAGATCAGCCCGACAGTGGTGAGATAATAATCGATAATAATAATCTAAAAGATATTAAAGACTATGACTTGATAAGAAATACTCATATTGGATTTATATTTCAATTTCATAATTTAATATCAGAATTGAATGTTGTTGAGAATGTGACTATTCCAACGCTTATAGCAGGTAAAAAGATTGATGAGGCTTATGTAAATGAGTTATTTGATTATTTTGATTTATCAAATCGTAGAAAATCTTTTCCCTTAGATCTTTCTGGAGGAGAGAAACAAAGAATATCTGCAATGCGAGCTATTATCAATAAGCCCTCAATAGTAATAGCAGATGAACCAACAGGGAATCTAGATGAGCACAATGCTATTAAAATGATTGAGTTGTTTCAAAAATTAAATCATGATTTTAATCTAACTTTTGTCATTGCCACTCATGATAAAAAGGTATTTAATATAGGTGATAAAAAAATGAACTTATATGATGGAATCCTCTTATAATTATAAAATAAAGTCTTATATGTGCCATATAGGCACATAATTTGTCATATATGACATATATATTCTCTTGGCATGCTCTTTGCATCTATTAAAATAGCGAAAACTAAAATATTAGGAGATTTTTATGGGAAAAATAATTGGAATTGATTTAGGTACAACAAACTCTTGTGTAGCGGTAATGGAGGGTGGAGAACCTACTGTTATTACTAGCCCTGAAGGTGGAAGAACTACGCCATCGGTGGTAGGTTTTACAAAAGAGGGAGATCGTTTAGTGGGTGATCCTGCAAAACGTCAAGCTGTAACTAATCCAAACAATACTATTTATTCAATTAAAAGATTTATGGGTAGAACTCCTGCCGAAATAAAAAAAGATATAAAAGAAGTTGCTTATAAAGTTGCTGTAGATGGCCCTAAAGTTAATGTAGAGGCAAATGGTAAAAAATATCAACCACAAGAAATCAGTGCTATGGTTTTACAAAAAATGAAACAAATGGCTGAGCAATATCTTGGAACTGATGTTACTGATGCCGTTATTACTGTGCCTGCATATTTTAACGATTCACAAAGAAAGGCAACTAAAGATGCTGGAAAGATTGCAGGATTAAATGTTAAAAGAATTATTAATGAGCCAACTGCCGCCTCATTAGCTTATGGATTTGATAAAAAGAAAGATGAAAAAATAGCTGTATTCGATTTAGGTGGAGGTACTTTTGATATTTCTATCCTTGATATTCTTAATGACGAAGGTCAAACAATAGAGGTCAATGCAAGTAATGGTGATGGAAGATTAGGTGGAGATGATTTTGATCAAAAAGTTGTTGATTGGTTAGCTGATGAATTCAAAAAGAATGAAGGTATTGATTTAAGAAAAGATCCGATGGCCTTACAAAGATTGAAAGAAGCAGCGGAAAGTGCCAAAAAAGAACTTTCATCTTCAAAGCAGACAGAAATTAACTTACCTTTTATTACTGCTGATTCATCAGGTCCAAAACACTTAAATATTACTTTAACAAGAGCTACTTTTGAGCAATTAGTTGCAGATCTTGTTGAGAAAGTGGTTGGGCCATGTAAGCAGGCATTAAAGGATGCTAAGCTTGCTGCTAAAAATATTAATGAGGTAATTTTAGTTGGTGGTTCAACTAGAATTCCGGCAGTTCAAGATAAGGTAAAAGAAATATTTGGCAAAGAGCCAAATCAAAGTGTTAATCCTGATGAAGTAGTAGCTCTTGGAGCAGCTATACAAGCAGGTGTATTAGCAGGCGATGTGGATGATGTGTTATTGCTTGATGTGACTCCATTAACTCTAGGTATTGAAACGATGGGTGGTGTTGCAACAGGTTTAATTGAAAAAAATACAACCATTCCAACTCAGAAATCGCAAATCTTTAGTACTGCAGCAGATAATCAACCAATGGTAGAGATTCATGTAGTTCAAGGAGAGAGACAATTAGCTCAGGACAATAAAAGTCTTGGAAGATTCCATTTAGATGGTATTCCTCCTGCACCAAGAGGCACTCCGCAGATTGAAGTGACATTTGATATGGATGCTGATGGTATTTTAAATGTAAAAGCTACAGATAAAGCTACTGCTAAAGAACAAAGCATTAGAATAGAAGCTCAAAGCGGGTTGTCTGATCAAGAAATTGAGAAGATGGTTAGTGATGCTAAGAAACATGAAGCTGAAGACAAGATTAAAAAAGAAGAGATTGAAACTAAAAATCAAGGAGAGCAATTAGTTTATCAGACAGAGAAACAAATGAAAGATTTAGATGATAAATTAAGTGAAGATGATAAAAAAGATCTCAATGAAGCTCTAGATAAGCTAAAAGCGGCTAATACGTCAGGCAATATCGAGGACATCAAGACAGAAATAGAAAGCTTAAATTCTGTTTGGAGCTCTAAATCTGCTGCGATGTATGCAAATTCTACAGAAGGACAAGAGCCTCCTATGCAAGAAGCCAAAAATCCTGAATCTTCATCTGAAAAGAAAGATGACAAAAAGATTGAAGATGCAGATTTTGAAGTTGTTGAAGATTAGATTTTAGATTTTTTATTAGGCTATTAATAGTTAGTTTTTGAACAAATGAATAGCCTAATAAGAAAAATATTCAAAACGTTCTTTAGTATAGCAGCAACTTTTTTTCTATTCCTCGTCATTATTAGTATCTCCTTATACATATATATAGGAAAAGGATTAGAGTTTGAAATTAATAAATCAAATTCTGCTGTCGCTTCTTTATCAAAACAGTATAATATCGATTTTGACCCATCATCAACTATCAACCTTGTTGCTGACACTGATAGAGTAGATGTATATTTATTATTAAAAAATATTACCATTAATAAGAGTAATGAGAGCTTTCTAAAGGCAAATAATGCATCACTAAGAACTAGTCTATCCTATACCAATATTATGTTATTAGGTAGTAATCTGTTTAGTACTGAAAAAATACTATACTCTTTGATTGATAGCATAAATATTCATTTAAATGAACCTGTTTTAAATATAAAACACCTTAACAGTTTAAATAATACTAACTCGTCAAAAGGTAGTCAATTTTTTCCATTAAGCATCAAAGCAGACAATGGAATATTGTTTGATGGTGATTTAGAAATAGGACAATTTTCTATGGCAGTAGATCTTAATCAATTCGATAATGCGTCAGATATTCAGAGCTATTCTATTCACTTAGAGTCTCATAAAGATTTTCCAGCTGATTATATAGGTCAATTTTTCGAAGAAGTAGTTTTGCTTCAAGATAAAAATGAAACAGTTTATTTTGATATAAATATTAAAGATGAAGAAGTTGCAACGCCTGAAAATACTCAGATATTAAATGGAATTTTAAGAGTGAGAGATACTAAGATGGATTTAGAAAGATTTCCAGTAGAGCTGAAACCTGAACCTATCAGAAATTTAAACTTAGACCTTAATATTATCGATAATATAGGTCAGATTAATTTTTTAGGCTCTGTTACTAATCCAAAAATAAAATTGAAGCTACAAAAAAAACCTAATTTACAGATTGCGGGATCTATTAATTTTCAAGAAATATTGGAACCATATCTAGATTTAACAGTAAATGGAACAGATATCTATTTTGCAAAATTAGAGAATAATAATCTTAACGGGATAACAGATTTAATGGTCTCAATCTCTGGAAAAAATGTATTAGATTTAGCTGGAGAGCTAAATATAAAGAAAAGTAATGGGTTTTTAGTGCCATTAACAAATAGCACATTTGAAACTCAGCATACTATAAAGAAGGAAAATGATGAATAAAAGTGCGCTAGAGCGGTTGAATTCAAAAATTGCAAAGAAGTCAACATTTGTTAAAGATCTCAAAGAGGGTATTGGAAAAGTTATTGTTGGTCAAGATGAACTTATAGATAAGATTTTAATATCTGTGATATCTAATGGGCATATCTTATTAGAGGGAGTCCCCGGTTTAGCTAAAACCTTAACTATTAATACTGTAGCTAATTTGATTAATTCTGAATTTAAAAGAATTCAATTTACTCCAGATATGTTACCAGCTGATTTGCTTGGAACTTTAATATATAATCAAAAAACTGGTGATTTTATGACAAAGAAAGGACCTATTTTTTCTAATATTATTCTAGCAGATGAAATTAATAGAGCTCCTTCTAAAGTTCAAAGCGCTTTGCTTGAAGCAATGCAAGAAAGACAAATTACTATTGGTGAAGAAACTTTTAAACTTGATTTACCTTTTCTTGTTTTAGCAACACAGAATCCTATTGAACAAGAAGGAACATATCCGTTACCTGAAGCGCAAGTAGACCGCTTTATGTTAAAAGTTCTTGTTGACTATCCGTCAATGGAAGAAGAGAAGAAGATTTTATTTAGAGTAGCTAAAACTAATATAGATACAAAGCAGAAATCTGTAGTCAATTCTAAAACAATTTTAGAAGCTCAAGCCCTTCTTAATGATATTTATATTGCGCCTAAGATATTAGACTATATATTGAATATTGTATTTGCGACAAGGGATCCTGAGCGATTTAAATTGGGACAATTAAAGGATTTAATTAGTTTTGGAGCTTCTCCTAGAGCATCTATTAATTTAGTGTTAGCAGCTAAGGCAAAAGCGTTTATCGATGGAAGAGGATATGTTATTCCAGAAGATATAAGATATATAGGAAAAGACGTTTTAAGACATAGAATGTTATTATCTTACGAAGCAGAAGCAGAAGAAATCACATCAGAAGAATTGATTGATCAACTATTCAAAGAAATCCCTGTTCCATAATTTTAGCTTATGTCTAAAGATATACTAAAAAAAGTTCGACAAATAGAAATCAGAACCAAAAATATTGTAAATGATTTTTTTGGTGGAGATTATCATTCCAATTTTAAAGGTCGCGGAATGACTTTTTCCGAAGTAAGAGAATATCAACATGGGGACGATATTAGATTTATTGATTGGAATGTCACGGCAAGAACAGGAAAGCCTCATATTAAGATATTTGAAGAAGAAAGAGAACTTACAGTCTTACTTCTTATTGATGTTAGTAGTTCAGGCGTCTTTGGATCTAAAAGTAGGCTAAAAATTGATTTAGGGATTGAAATTGCAGCAATGCTAGGATTTTCTGCTATTAAAAATAACGATAAAGTTGGATTAATTCTATTTAGTGATGATATAGTAAAATATATACCTCCAAAGAAGGGCAAATCTCATGTATTGCGTTTAATAACTGACCTAGTAAATCATAACTATGATAAAAAACAAAGTCAGACATCAATTAAAAAAGCTCTTGAATTTGCAAGTAAAATTTCTAAAAGAAAAAATGTGATGTTTATAATATCAGATTTTATGGATAAAAACTTTTGGACAGAAATGAAGTATTTAAATTTTAATCATGATGTAATAGGTGTCCAGATATATGATATGTTTGAGAAAGAATTTCCAGATTTAGGACTAATTCAAGTACATAACTCCGAGTCAGATGAGAGAATATGGATTGACACATCTAATGAAGAAATAAGATCTGATTTTTCAAAAGATTTTTCTGAACGATTAAACGATTTTGCACAAAAATGCAAGAATATCGGGTTTGATTTAATACAGATAGGAACTAATGAAGATTATATTAAAGCACTTACTCATTTTTTTAAAAGAAGAGCCAAACGTACTTAATCCATGATTAGAATTATTATATTTTTATCATTTTTCATATTAAGCTGTACAAACGATCCGAATGAAACCAATTTAAGTTATAAGGTAGATCTTGAGAAAACAGAGATTGGTTATCCTGTAAATCTTAATATCAGTTTAAATAATCTTGATGAATATTATTCTATTGAAGAGATGGCATGGTCTGATTCTTCGTTTTGGGTATCTGATTCTTCGAAAGTATTAATTAAAAGTTCGAATATAGATACTCTAGACCAGTCTTTATTTGTTAATTTTGAGATAACTTTCTGGGATACAGGTAAGACGGTCATACCACCATATTTTTTCAGTATTAATTTCCCAGATTCAATTGATGTTACAATATTTAGTACGGATTCTATAGATATAAAAATAGAATCTGTAATTGATAGTACTATATCTAATATTCAAAAAGATAAGCCTATAAAAGATATTAAATTTCCTTATGATGTCTATAAATTAGCTTTAATATCGATTATATTATTTCTACTACTTTTTATATTATATCTATGGAGAAAAAGAGATAAAGATAATCCTTTGAGTTCAATTCAGTTTTTTAATAAAAATCCAAAAAAAGATTCAGTTAGAAAATTAAATAAATTGAAGTTTGATGATGTATCTTCTGATATATTCTATAATAAGCTATCTATAATTCTAAAGAAGTATCTTGAGAATCAATATTATATTATTTCATTTGAAATGACCTCTCAAGAGTTAAGAAATTTTTTTGATGATAAAGATTTAATCTATCTATTAGAAAAAATTGACTCTGTAAAATTTGCCAATAAAGAGTACGGTAATTCTGAAAAAAAATATGATTTAGAATTAGCAAAAAAAATTGTAAGAAAACTGTTATAAAGAAATTAAATAAATTAAGTTCTTACCATGAGTACAACGGCAGATATAAGAAATGGATCTATATTAAACTTTAAAAATTCAAGAATGAAAGTTGTAGAGTTCCAACATGTAAAGCCAGGAAAAGGGCCAGCGTTTGTTAGAACAAAATTAAAAAATATTCAGTCAGGAAAAGTAATTGATCAAACTTTTAATGCAGGAGTTAAAGTAGAATTTATTAGAGTTACTTCGAGTCAATTTCAGTATTTATATAAAGATTCTCATAATTATATCTTTATGGATAATCAGACTTTTAATCAGGTTGAAGTTTCTGAATTATTAATGCAGGATGGGCATCGATATATTAAAGAAGGAGATAACATAGACCTTGTCTTTGATGGTGACGATATTATCAATATTAATCTTCCTGCAAAAGTAACTCTTAATGTTGTACAAACAGATCCTGGACATAGAGGAAATACGGCTACAAATGCAACAAAGCCCGCTAAAATGGAGACAGGACTTGAGCTCCAAGTTCCTTTATTTATTAATGAGGGAGACTTATTAAAAATTGATACAAAATCTGGTACTTATTCTGAAAGAGTAAAACAGTAATTTTATGTGGAAAGATAAATTAAAAGAAGTCATATATATACTAGAAAATAGTGATATTAATGAGATAGAAGTCAGATTTTGGTTCAGGAAAATAAAAGTTACTAAAACCCCGCCAATTATTAATTCTGATTTTAGTGATGTAGCACCAAATGTAATTACTTCAACCCCAGATAAACCTAGTGTATCTGTTGAAAAAGAAGAGAATGATACTCTAAAAATAGATACAAATACATTCACTGTACGTTCACCTATGCCTGGAACATTTTATTCCTCTCCAGATCCAGATTCTAAATCATTTGTTGAAATTAATGGTTCAGTAAATGAGGGAGATACTATGTGCATTGTAGAAGCAATGAAAATTATGAATGAAATTCAATGTGAAAGAAATGGAACTATTAAAGAGATTCTTGTTGAGGATGGTAGCCCAGTTGAATTTGATCAACCCTTGTTTATCTTAAATTATTCTGAATAAAATATGTTCAAAAAAATACTGATTGCAAATAGAGGCGAGATTGCTATAAGAGTAATCCGTGCATGTAAAGAAATGGGTATTAAAACTGTAGCGGTTTATTCTAAAGCAGATCAACTTTCTTTACATGTAAAGTTTGCAGATGAAGCAATATGTATTGGTGAAGGTCCTCCATTAGAGAGTTATTTAAATATCCCTAGAATTATTGCTGCTGCTGAAATTTCTAATACAGATGCAATTCATCCTGGTTATGGATTTTTAGCAGAGAATGCTCAATTCAGTACAATCTGTAAAGAAAATGGATTTTGTTTTATTGGGCCAGATTCTGAAACCATTGGTTTGATGGGAGATAAAGTTAATGCAAGGAAAGTTGCGAAAGCTTCAGAAGTCCCTATTATTCTAGGAAGTAATGTTTTGAGCTCTGTAGATGAATTACTTGAAATTTCGAATAATATTGGATATCCAGTTATGCTAAAAGCTGCTGGCGGCGGCGGCGGAAAAGGGATGCGAGTATTAAATAATGCTTCAGAAGCAGAAAAAGGATTTAGTATTATACAATCTGAAGCAAGTAAGGCTTTTAATAATCCTGAGATATATGTAGAAAAATTTATTAAGAATGGTCGCCATATTGAAGTTCAGATCTTAGGAGATAAGTTTGGTAATTATGTTCATTTAGGTGAGCGCGAATGTTCAATTCAAAGAAATCATCAAAAATTGATTGAAGAATGCCCATCTGGTTTTGTTGATGAAGAGTTAAGAGAGGCTTTAACATCAAAATCTATACGGTTAGCTAAAAAAGTAAATTATGTTGGAGCTGGAACTGTTGAATTCTTAGTAGACGAAGATAAGAATTTTTATTTTATTGAAATGAATACAAGAATTCAAGTAGAGCATACCGTAACAGAAATGGTATATATGATAGATCTAGTAAAAGAGCAAATTAAGATGCATTATGGCAAAAAGATGTCTTTTACCCAAGAAATGATTAAAAGCAAAGGACATTCCATTGAATGTCGATTAAACGCAGAAGATCCTTTTAATAATTTTATTCCTTCACCTAAAAAAATCGATTCTCTTAATTTTCCAGGAGGAATTGGCGTACGAATTGATTCCTATATTTATGCAGGATACGAAATACCTCCATTTTATGATTCTTTGCTTGGAAAGTTAATTGTTCATTCTAATACAAGAGAAAAAGCTGTTATTAAGATGCAAAGAGCATTACAAGAGACTTTTATTGAAGGACCAAATACAACGCTACCATTATTGGAAATGATTTTATCAAATAAGGACTTTCTTAATGGAAATTTTGACATAAATTTTTTAAGTAATTTTCTAAAAAAAAATGAAAGGGGAGAAAAGTGAATCATCCAGAAAATTTGATGTATACATCTGAGCACGAATGGGTCGAAATAAGTGGCAATATCGCTACTATTGGAATTACAGATTTTGCGCAAAGCGAATTAGGAGATATTATTTTTTTAGAGTTTCCTGCTATAGATAAAAATTTTAGCAACGGAGATATTTTTGGTACAATTGAAGCTGTAAAAACTGTTTCAGATATGTATATGCCCTTAACAGGAAAAGTTATTGAAGTAAATGAAGATTTGAATGATACTCCAGAACAAGTAAACCAAGATCCTTATAAAAATGGTTGGATGGTTAAGATTAAACTAGAAGATGGTGCTGATCAATCTCGATTACTTGATGCAAAATCTTATATTGAATTAATTGGGTAGAGATGTTAATTAATTTAGATGATTTCTCTAGAATGTTAAAAATCGAAAGAAATTATTCTGATAATACTATTAGTGCATATCTATCTGATTTAAAATCTTTTAATACTTTTTTAGAAAAAAATAAAATTAACTTCAAGGATGTTGTTACTGATAGCAAGCATACAAAGGCTTTTTTTAGACAGCTTTCAAAGAAAAAATTATCTCCTAGATCAGTAAAGAGAAAATTTTCTTCTCTTTCTTCATATTTTATATTTTTATTAGATAGAAAAATTATTAAAAACAATCCACTGAATGGAGTTTTTACACCTAAGGTACCGAAAGCTTTGCCAGAGGTATTAACTGTAGATGAAATAAATAAAGTATTTTCTCAATCTGAGAATACTGATAACGAATTATTGGGACTTAGAGATAGATGCATACTTGAGATGTTATATTCTTCAGGACTAAGGGTAAGTGAATTGTGTAATTTAAAAATTAATAATATACAATTTGATTTAAATCTTATTCGTTTTTTTGGTAAAGGCAACAAAGAAAGGATGATTCCACTTACTTATTATGCAAGACGATGGCTAGAGAGATATTTAACCCAATCACGCAGAATTTTATCTGAACGATCAACAAAAGGATCTAATTTTGTGTTCTTAAGTAATAATGGATTACCATTAACTCGAGCTGCAATTTGGCAGTCTGTGAAAAAGTATATTGATAAAGCTGGTATTCCTAAAAAGATATCTCCACATACTTTTAGACATTCATTCGCGACACATTTAATTGATGGAGGGGCAAATTTAGTAGAAGTGCAAGCACTTCTTGGTCATGTTGATATATCAACTACAGAAATTTATACCCATTTATCACGAGAATTTATTGAAAGTGAGTATATGAAAGCTTTTGAAAAGGAAAAGAATTAACTATTTTTTGATATGGGAATAGCAAGCGCACCATTAGAGATGCAATTAATAGTAATGCCATGCATTATATTTGCATTAACCTTTCATGAATATGCTCATGCCCGAGTAGCTTATTATTTGGGTGATTATACCGCTTATTATCAAGATAGGATGAATTTAAATCCATTTAGTCATTTAGATCCAATTGGAACTTTAGCATTATATTTTCTCGGATTTGGTTGGGCAAAACCTGTACCTGTGAATATGCGCAACCTATCTAACCCTAGAAAAGATATGATGTTGATTGCAATTGCAGGTCCTGCTTCTAATATTTTGTTAGCAACGATAGGTTCTCTCTTTTTAAGATTCTCGACTATTGCTCCTTTTAATATTCCCGAGCTATTTAATAGTGCGATGGTATTTTTTATTTTTATAAACATTGTTTTAGCTTTATTTAATCTTATTCCGATTGCTCCTTTAGATGGGTCAAGAATACTACCTTTATTTATTAGAGACCCTCGTACACTATATCAGATTGAATATTATGGTCCACGCGTACTTATGGGCTTAGTATTGCTATCATTGATTGGCGGATTAAGTATTTTTAGTATTATTATATTTGAGCCAGCAAAGTTGATTTTTAATCTATTAACAGGCATAAATTTGGTTTGACAAATTTCTTTGCAATAGTTGGTCCTACTGGTATAGGTAAAACAAGTTTATCAATAAAATTAGCTAAGAAATTAAATAGTGAAATTATTGGTCTGGATTCCAGGCAAATTTATAAAATGATTCCAATTGGAACTGCTCAACCATCCAAAGAAGAGTTAAATAGTGTTAAGCATCATTTAGTTGGAACGAAAGATCTAAATGAGTCAGTATCAGCTGGTGAATATGTTCAATTAATAGATAAAACAATCATAACAATTTTAGACAATAAAAAAACACCTATTCTCTGTGGAGGTACTGGACTATACTTAAAATCATTAGTAGAGGGTATTTTTACTGGGAGCAAGACAGATGCGAATATCAGGTCCTTCCTTGAAGAGGAATATAATAATGGAAAGTCAGATGAACTGTATAAACAGTTAGTCTCCATTGATTCTGAATATTCTAAAAAAGTTCACCCGAATAATAAAAAAAGACTGATAAGAGCTCTTGAGATTTATAAAATTACAGGTAAGAATATGACAGAAAATTTCAAGTCTGATAATCAAAAGAGTAATTTTTCTAAAAATTTTTATACCGTTTACCTAAAAATGTCAAGAAAAAATCTGGAAAAGAGAATTTACCAAAGAATTTTGTCTATGATGGATAGTGGTATGATAGAGGAAGTTCAATATATCAGAGATAAAAAATATAATATTGATCATATAGATTATATAGGTTTTAATGAAATATCATTATACTTAGATAAAGAGATATCAATAGAAGATACTATAGAAAAAATTCATATTCGTACAAGGCAATATGCAAAAAGACAGATGAAATGGTTTGATAACCAGAGTTTTCATAACATATTTGATATGGATAATATCGGTGTTAATGATATAGTTGATAAATTAGTTGAAATGAACTAAGTTTCCGGGAATTAGAGAAAATTTATGCTCAAAAGCAAACATCTTATCGGTTTAGAAAATTTTCCAACCTCTGATTTGAATAAAATAATTGATACTTCATTCAAATTTAAAGAAATCCTAGAGAGTCCAGAGAGAAAAGCAATCCTGTTGAAAGGAAAAACGATTGTTAATATGTTTTTTGAAGACTCTACAAGAACAAAAATTAGTTTTACGCTAGCTGAAAAAAGACTTGGGGCAGATAGTATTAATTTTTCTTCATCAACGAGTAGTGTGAAAAAAGGAGAAACTTTAAAAGATACCATTCAAAACATTGATGCAATGAAAATAGACGGAGCTGTTATTAGACACGGACACCCTGGATCGGCATTAAAATTAACTGAATATATAGATGGTTCTGTTATTAATGCAGGAGATGGATCTCATGAACACCCTACACAAGCTATTCTAGATATGGTAACATTAAAGGAAAAATTTGGTAAGATCAAAAATTTAAAAGTGGGTATTATAGGAGATATTCTAAATAGCAGGGTGGCAAGAAGTGATATTTTTGCTCTTCAAAAATTAGGAGCTGAGATTGTAGTTTGTGGTCCTAGTACATTACTACCAAGTAATGCAAAACAATTAGGAGTAAATATTACGCATAACATTGATGAAGTTTTAAATTGGTGTGATGTGGTAATTGGACTACGTATTCAGCTTGAAAGAATGCATTTAGGTCGAATTCCATCTAAAAGAGAGTATCATAGCGAGTTTGGCTTGACTTACGAAAGAGTAAGTAAATTAAAGAAGGATGTAGTTATTATGCATCCAGGTCCTATGAACAGAGGAGTAGAAATTGATAGTAAAGTTGCAGATTCAGATAATGCAGTCATCCTTGACCAAGTATTGAATGGCGTAGCATCAAGAATGTCTATTCTCTATCTTCTACTAGGAGATAAATCGGAAAAATTATGATAGATAATCAAAATACAAAAAAATTATTGTTAAAAGGTGGTAGAATAATTGATCCATTCTCGAAAAAAACATTTATTGGAGATTTGTTAGTTCAAAATGGTACAATTTCTAGAATTGCAGATTCCATACCATCAAGAGGGAAAGATTATAATGTGGTTGACTGTAAAGGTTTAATTATTACTCATGGTTTTTGCGATATTCATGTACATTTTAGAGAACCAGGAAGAGAAGATAAGGAAAATTTAGCATCAGGATCTATAGCTGCAATTGCAGGAGGATTCACACAGGTTTGTACAATGCCAAATACAGATCCAGTTATTGATTCCCCGGAGCATATATATTATATAGCAAGTAAGAGTAAAAATCTACCTATCGATATTTTTCCAATTGGTTCAGTTTCAAAAAATTTAGAAGGTGAACATCTTACGGAAATGATGTTAATGAAGAAGAATGGTGCGATTGCTTTTACTGACGATGGAATGTCAATACAAAATCCTCAATTTATGAGCTTAGCATTAAGATATGCTCAAATGATTGATGTTCCTATTCTAAACCATTCTGAAGATATCTATTTAAGAAATGATGGCGTTATGAATGCAAGTAAAACATCAAGCAATTTAGGTCTAAAAGGAAATACAAGTTTAGCTGAAGCGATAATGGTTTATAGAGATTTATTATTAGCATCATCTTTAAATGCTAGACTACATGTCCTTCATGTTTCTACAAAAGAAGCTGTTGATTTAATTAAACAATTTAAATCTAAAGATAATCTTATTACTTCTGAGGTTTCTCCTCATCACCTCTACTTCTCAGATGAAGATATTGAAGATTTTAATACAAATCTAAAGGTTGGCCCACCAATTAGAGGAAAAGCTGATAGAAAGAAGCTTATTGAAGGTATTAAGAGTGGTATAATTGATTGTATTGCTACAGATCATGCTCCACATAGGTTAGAAGACAAAGAAACCACCTTTAATGATGCAGAATTTGGTATGATTGGCCTAGAAAGCTGTTTTGGTGCTGTTAATAAAGTATTAGTAAAGAATAATGGAATGAGCTTAAAATCTTTAATTGAAAAATTGACAGTCAATCCAAGAAAAGTTATGAATATTGACAGAGATTTATTTGAAATAGGCAAAAAAGCTCAGATTACTATTCTTGACCCAAATCAAAAATGGACTTTTTCAAATACAGATATTTACTCTAAATCCTCGAACTCTCCATTCATTGGTCGCGAATTGATTGGAAAAGTTAAATATGTAGTATCAAAAAGTAAATTTTATACCTTATAAATTTACCTATCATTAATCATTGACTAATGGAATCACATCAATTAAGTTTTGGAGCATTTTTGAGACTTTAATGAAAAAGACAACAAATACAGTATCAGCTAAAGATATAAAGCAACAATGGTGGTTGCTAGATGCCGACAATCAGGTATTGGGGCGTTTTGCATCTCAAGTTGCTCAAATCTTAAGAGGGAAACATAGACCTAATTATGCTCCTAATTTATATATGGGAGATGCTGTTATTATAGTAAATGCAGATAAAATAAGAGTAACTGGCAATAAAGCTGACTCAAAAGAGTATTTTAGTCATTCTGGTTATCCAGGAGGAGTTAAGTTCACTAATTATAAAGATTTAATGAAAAATGATTCAGATAAGGTAGTTGTAAATGCTATAAAAGGAATGTTACCAAAAAATAGGTTAGGTAGAGAAATTTTGACGCATCTTAGAGTTTATAAAGATTCTAATCATGAACATGAAGCACAACAACCGACTGAATGGAGTTCTATTTAATGAAAAAAGAATTGTTTAATGGAGTTGGAAGAAGAAAAAATTCAACTGCAAGAGTTTATTTATCCGATGGATCTGGAACCTTCACTGTTAATAAGAAATCTGACATTAATTCATATTTAAAAAGAGAATCTCTAGTTATTCATGCTATGAAACCTCTAGAAGTATTAAATCTTAAAGATAAATACGATCTAAAGATTAATGTTTCTGGTGGAGGTTTAACTGGTCAAGCCGGTGCAATCCAACTTGGAATAGCAAGAGCTCTTTTAAAAGTAGATGAAGAATTTAGATCTCAATTAAAATCACATGGTTTACTAACAAGAGACGCTAGAGAAGTGGAAAGAAAAAAATACGGTCAACCTGGAGCGAGAAAGAAATTCCAATTCTCTAAGAGATAAAATATATGCACAAAACTACAAAAGAAGATTTATTAAGCTCTGGTGCTCATTTTGGGCATGTTTCAAGTAAAACTGATCCAAATTTTAAAGACTATGTCATCTCTCAAAAAAATGGCATTGATATTATTAATTTAGATCACACTCTTGAAGGTCTTGAAAAAGCTTTAAAATTTATTACAAGTACTGTAGAAAAAAATGGAGAGATACTCTTTGTTGGTACTAAAAAGCATGCTAAGGACGTTATACAGCAAGAAGCTGATAGATGTGGTATGTTCTATGTAGTGGAAAGATGGCTTGGGGGAACATTAACTAATTTTTCTACAGTCAAAAAGAGTATTAAGAGATTGCACTCTCTAGAGAAAGAAGGGTCAACAATATTTGAAGATTTAACAAAGAAAGAAGTTTTAAAGTTAAATCGTGAAAAGATTAAGCTTTCAGATCAGCATAGAGGCATTAAAGATATGAAAAGATTACCAAGTATGATTGTAATCGTAGATGGTAAAACAGAATCTATTGCCATAAAAGAAGCACAAAAACTTGAAATTCCAATAGTATGTATTGTTGATTCTAATACAGACCCAGCGCTATGTAACTATCCAATTCCTGCTAATGACGACTCTATCAGGACTATCCAGTTATTGGTAACAGAAATAGCCAATGCTATCATAGATGCTTCACAGAAAAATGCTAAAGCTGAAGAAGCAAAAGAGCAAGTCGAAGAAAAAAAGGAAGCGTAATTTTATGAGTATTGATGCAAGCCTAGTTAAGACTTTAAGAGAAAGAACCGGAGCTGGAATGATGGATTGCAAAAAAGCTCTAGTCGATTCTAAGGGAGATTTAGATTCAGCAGTAGATTTCTTAAGAAAATCTGGAATTGCAAAAGCAGAAAAAAAATCTTCAAGAGATGCAAACGAAGGTTTAGTTGTTTCTTATATTCATCACGGTAGCAAGTTAGGTGTTTTATTAGAGATAGGATGTGAAACAGATTTTGTTGCAAAGACTGATGGCTTTTTAGAATTAGCGAACAATGTTGCGATGCAGATTGCAGCTTCAAATCCAATGGCTATTGATGAAAGTAGCTTATCTGAAGAGCTTATTGCTAAAGAAAAAGAAATTTATACAGATCAAGCCAAGTCTAGTGGGAAGCCAGACAATGTTGTGGAAAAAATTGTTGAAGGTAAATTGAAAAAATTTAAAGAAGATAATTGTCTTGTTCACCAATCATTTGTAAAAAATCCAGATGTTACAATTGGACAATTAATTCAAGAGGGAGTCTCCAAGCTTGGAGAAAATATCACTATTAATCGCTTTGTTCGCTTTGCTTTAGGTGAACAGTCTAATAATTAATGTCACAAAAAAATAAAAAAAGAATTCTTCTTAAACTTAGTGGAGAGATTCTTTCTGGAAATCATGTTTATGGTATTGATCCTAAAATTGCACAACAACTTGCAAAAGAAGTAGCTGCTTTAAAAAAATTAGATATTGATATAGGAATTGTCTTAGGTGCAGGAAATATCTTTAGAGGAAGAGATGCTTCTGAAAAGGGTATGGATAGAGTGACAGCAGACTATATAGGTATGGTAGGGACAGTTATTAATTCTGTTACTCTCCAAGATTCTCTTGAACAGTTAGGCTTAGAAACTAGAACTCTATCAGGGATTGATATCCCTAAGATTGCAGAGCCATATATAAGAAGAAGAGCTATTAGACACCTAGAAAAGGGTAGAATAGTTATTATTGCAGGTGGCACTGGTAATCCATTTTTTAGTACAGATAGTGCAGCTGCATTACGGTCTGTAGAACTTGATTGTTCACTGCTAGTTAAAGCTACAAAAGTAGATGGAGTATATGAATCAGATCCTATTAAAAATCCTGAAGCTAAAAAATATACTAATATCTCTTTCTCAGAAGTTTTAGAAAAAGAATTAGCAATTATGGATTTAACTGCGATAACTTTATGTAAGGAAAATAATATGCCTATTCTTGTTTTAGACATTACAAAAGAAGGTAATTTATATAATGCACTTTCTAATAATGATATAGGGACAACGATTAGCTAACTATGTTAAATCAGAATATTCAACTTGCAAAGACTAAGATGGAGCAAACAATTATATTTGTTGCATCAGAATTAGGTAAGATCAGAACAGGAAGAGCTAATCCTGATATGTTTAATAAGATTTTAGTAAAGTACTATGATACTGATACACCGTTAAATCAGATTGCAAATATATCTATAATGGATGCAATTACTATCAGTATACAACCATTTGACAAAACAGCTATTGATGACATCGAAAGAGGAATTTTAGAAGCAGATTTAGGTCTTAACCCTTCAAATAATGGTAATAGTATTATGATTACTTTTCCTCCTTTGTCAGCAGAAAGAAGACAAGATTTGGTAAAGGTTGCTTCAAAAATTATTGAAGATGGAAGAATTTCAGTGAGAAATATTCGTAGAGAGATTATTCAATCTGTGAAAAAGATAGAAGAAGATGAAAAGATTCCCGAAGATGATATGAAAAGGTTTATTGATCAAATGCAAGATGTTACAGATTCTTTTATTAAAAGGCTTAATGCGAATCAAGAAGCTAAAGAAAAAGAAATTTTAGATAATTAAAATCTATTTATTCGCACTTAGACCAACCACAATCTTTGCATATGTAACAACCGCTTTCATTGACTACTTCATGTCCATCACAGTCAATACAGTGTATTCCATTAACTTTTTTTGATTGAGTAGGTTCCTCTGCTATTTCAAATTGAACTTTATTTTTTAAGTTCGGATTTTCTTCACCATCGAGAAAAGTTTCTAAAGCTCTTCCAATAGCATCTGGAGTTGATAGAATTAATTGTCCATCTTCCCATGTTGGATTAGGTCCACTAATTCCTTTTAATTGATTGATTATGCTATTTGGATCTACGCCAGATCTTAATGCTAAAGATATTAATCGACTGATTGCTTCTGTTTGAGCAGCAACAGTTCCACCTGCTTTTCCAATAGCTGTAAATACTTCACATAATCCATTCTCATCTTCATTAACAGTAATATAAAGTGTTCCGTCTCCGGTTCGCATTCTTCTTGTTTTTCCGGTAGTAATTTGAGGTCTATTTCTAGCTGTTTTCTTAGTATCATCTGTTGCTTCTTGAGTGTTTCCTTCTTCAGCTTTCTTATCAGTAATAAGAATGCCTTCTCTAGATCCTTCTCTATAAACTGTAATGCCTTTTAGATTTCCTTTATAGGCTTTCATATAAATGTCAGCTATAGTTTCTACGGTAGTATCCTCTGCTAGATTAACGGTAGAAGAGATTGAACTATCAATATATTTTTGAATTTCACCCTGCATTTTTACTCTGAAATATGGATCTACATCATGTGCAGTAACCACATAATCAGGTAGATTTTTATCACTACCAAACATTTCTTTCACTACAGGATGATATACGGTGAATGTATCAAATTCTTTTCCAAGACTATCATTCTTTTTCACTTTTCTTTTGTAAGAAGTAGCAAAGATTGGTTCTACTCCAGATGTTACTTTTGCAATAATAGCACCACTTCCTGTTGGAGCTACTGTAGTTAGTGTAGAATTTCTAATACCATGATTTTTAATTTGTTCTTGTAATTCCTGTGGAAGATCTTGTACAAAAAGACTCTCAGAATATCCGTCCCAATCAAAGTTAGGAAATTCACCTTTTTCTTTTGCTAGTTCAACACTAGTTTCATATGCGGTATCTCTATGAATTTTCATAATTTGGCCAATAGTCTCCAATGCCTCATCTGAATCATATTTAATACCCATTTTTACTAACATATCACCTAAACCAAGAATTCCTAATCCAACTCTTCTGTCATTGATGGCATTTTGTTTTTGATCTTCAAGTGCATGACGATTAATATTATAATCTATCACATTATCTAAGAATCTTGATCCAACAGCAGTTGTTTCACGAAATCCTTCAAAATCAAAATTACCGTTATCATCAACAAAACGTTCTAGGTTTAAAGCTCCAAGATTACAACATCCACCATCAGGAAGAGGTTGTTCTGCACAAGGATTAGTTGAGATTAGAGGACTACAATACTCTGCATTATGATACTTTTTCATTGTATCCCAGAAAAGTAGTCCTGGCTCTGCGCTAGCGTGAGCATGTGTAATAATCTTCATCCAAAGCTCTTTAGCCTTTACTGTTTCATAAACTTTGCCACCCCATTGCAAATCAAAATCAGAATCAGTTTGAACTGCTTCCATAAACTCATCTGTTAAAAATACGGATATATTTGAATATTTAACCATATCGATATCACCAGTTTTGATTTCAATAAACTTCTGAATATCGGGATGGTCAACTCGTAACGTTTGCATATTCGCACCACGTCTACCATGCTGTGCTATAGTATTTGTATTCTCACTAAATAGGTTCATAAAACCAACAGGACCACAAGAGTCACCACCCGTACCTAGGATAGCAGCTCCTGAAGGTCTTAAGATAGATAAGTCATGTCCACATCCACCGCCATATTTATATGTCATAGCTTCTTGTACAACACAATCATATATAGATTTAATAGAATCTGTCTTAATCCCTACAACATAGCAATTATTTAATGTAGTGGTAATATCTTCTCTACCTGCACCATGCATAATTCTTCCACCTGGTACAAATTTGAAATTTTTTAATGCTTCAAAGAAAGCAACTTCCCATTTTTCTTGAAGTTCTTCTGTTTCTTCCACTCCAGCTAATGCTTTAGCTTGACGTTTCCATAAATCCCATGGATTTTTTTCCCATGGTGCTAAATATTTCATTTCTAGTACACTTTTGCCTAGATCGTCATCTTTATAATATCTATCGATTTCAAATTCTTTTGGACATACATCTATGTCTGTTTGATTTGATTCATCTAGTGATTCTTTGATATTGAATCCTAAGATTTTATTTTTAAGATCTGAATCGATATTCGGATTTGCTTCATTTTCCGTAGGAAAATTTATTTTAATTTCTTCTGCCATAATTCTAAATAATACTCTTACCCTTGTTAATTAATTAATTCAATACACAGTTATACGAAATAATTGTATATTTTCTCTCTAATAAAGAGACTGTTTGCAAATACTTTAAGCTTTCGAAAAGCTGATTGGCTGGCACTGGTAAATTATTTAATTTTTTTCATTTTAGTCAAGGTTTAAAAACTTTTTTTTACTATTTTTTTTATAACCATATGAATAAACAATATTATAATCAAATTCCTGAGTGGCTTTTACGAGAACTACCTTATAATCATTATGATATTAGCATAGGTACAAAAAAGATGCATGTTATGGAAAAGGGAAGTGGTAAACCTATTGTTCTTGTTCATGGTAATCCTATGTGGGGATATTTATATAAAAAGGTATTAGATCAGCTTGATAATGTTTCTGCTAGATTGATTGTACCAGACTTAATTGGATTTGGATTTTCTGATAAAATTAAAATCAATGAACACTCTTTAGAAGCTCATACAGAATGGATGTCTAATTTTTTCAAAACAATTAAAGAAGACTCTGTGGGTCTAGTCATTCATGATTGGGGCGGTATGATTGGTGTTGCTGGTGCGATGAGAGCAGGTAAAAAAATTGACGGATTAGTAGTGATGAATACCTCGTTAACAGCACCAAAAGATGGATTTAATCCAACCTGGTTCCACGGACTATCTCAGGCTCCAATTATAAGTGATTTACTGTTTAGAATTTTTCATTTTCCACAATCTTACTTAAAGCTATTTGAAGGCATCCCTAATTCTTATTCTAAAAAAGATTTAAAAAGTTATAAATATCCATTTAGGAAGTTTAAGGATAATATTGGACCGTTAGCTTTGGCTCGGATGGTTCCTAACAATATGAATCATCCCAGCGTACCGATAGAAAAAGAAGTGGAAGAATTTCTAAAATTATATAAGGGGCCAGCTGAGATTGTTTGGGGAATGAATGATTCGGTGATGTGGAAGTTGAGAAGGCGAACAGAAAGACTACTTCCTCAAGCCAAAACTGTCAAAACTGATGCAGGTCATTTTATACAGCAAGAAACACCTGAAAAAGTGGTAGAATCTATTAAAAAAATCTTTAAATTGACTAGCAAGTAACTAGGCAATTATTACACAACTTATATGACAGGAAAAATTCTAAAGACTAATTTTAGTCTCGATGACAAATATACTCTATTTGAAGGTAGAGTGATTTTATCGGGTATACAAGCTCTCGTCAGATTGCTTCTTGACCAACACAGAGCAGACCTTATTAAGGGTATCAACACTGGAACATTAGTATCTGGATATCGCGGATCTCCAGTTGGAGTTTTAGATATCAATCTTGTAAAAAATAAAAAACTTTTGGATGAACATAATGTCAAATTTATTCCTGGTGTTAATGAAGATTTAGGAGCCACTTTAATTTATGGAAGTCAAATGGCTGGGATGGTATCCAATGTAAAATATGATGGTGTTTTAGGTATGTGGTATGGAAAAGCACCTGGCGTTGATAGATCTGGAGATATATTTAGACATGCCAACTTCTTGGGAGTAGGTAAAAATGGTGGAGTGCTTGCAGTAGCAGGGGATGATCCATCTTGTAAATCGTCTACACTACCTTCACAATCTGAGCCGGCATTATTTGATGCGATGATGCCTATATTTTATCCAGGTAATGTACAAGAAATTCTTGATTTAGGTCGTTATGCCTATGAAATGTCAAGATACTCTGGTCTATGGTCTGGATTTAAAATCGTCACAGATATTGCTGATGGGTTTGGTAGTGCTTTTGTGGATTCGCAACGAGTCAATATTACTATACCTGATTTTACTTACAATGGCCAACCATGGAAGCATACACAAAATGCTAAATTAGTAGGACACCATAGTTTACCGACAGAAAAAGAAATTCATCTAGGTCGTATTACAGCTGCTAAACATTTTTTAGCTAGTAACCCTATTAATAAGATAACCGTTCAGGGCAATCACGATAAATTCGGAATTATAACAGCTGGAAAGACTTATTATGATGTTATTGAAGCATTTGAATCTCTAGGATGGACTACTGACTATTTAAATAAAATGGGCATTCGAATTTTGAAACTTGGAGCAACTTTCCCGGTTGATTCTGCAATGATTAATAAATTTTCTAATGGATTAGATGAGATCTTTGTTATAGAAGAAAAGAGATCATTTATTGAAATGCTAGTGAAAGAAGAAATGTATAATCATCATAACAAGCCTATTATTGTTGGAAAGTATGATGAAAATAATAAGAATCTTATTCCTGGTTATGGAGAATTAACAGCAGATCATTTAGCGAAAATATTCTTTAATAGATATTCTAAAAAAATGAATATTGAATCTACAAATACTAAACTTAATACTTTAAGTGATATCGATAATAGAGTCTATGCACAATCATTATCAACTCGTTCTATGTATTACTGTTCAGGGTGTCCTCACAATACATCTACCGTAAAATTACCAGAAGGTGATGATTTCGCTTTTGGTGGTATTGGATGCCATTTGATGGCAATGTTTGTTGATGATGGTAAGGCATTCGGAACAACTCAGATGGGTGGAGAAGGAGCTCAGTGGGCAGGGATGGAACCATTTATTGAAAAAGAACATATGTTTCAAAATGTAGGAGATGGAACATTCTTTCATTCAGGTTCTTTAGCATTAAGACAAGCAGTAGCAGCTAATTCGCACATTACTTATAAAATCTTATATAATCGCGCAGTAGCAATGACGGGAGCACAAGCCCCTGATGGTGGCTTAGATTTGCCAGAATTAACAAAGTATTTAAAATCTGAAGGAGTTGAGAAAATTATCATAACTACAGATGATACTTCTGCTTATGATTCTATTGAAAAATCTCGATGGGAGAAAGATATCGAGATTCTGCATAGAGATAATATTATTGATGCACAAAAAAAATTAAAAGCCATCAAAGGAGTTACAGTATTAATCCATGATCAATCATGTGCAGCCAACTTACGTAGATTACGTAAAAGAGGGCTTGCTCATGAGCCAAAAGAAAGAATATTTATCAATGAAGCTGTTTGTGAAGGGTGTGGAGATTGCGGTGTTAAATCGAATTGCTTGAGTGTGCAGCCTATTAAAACAGAATATGGTAGAAAAACACAGATTGATCAACCTTCGTGTAATAAAGATTATTCATGTGTAGATGGAAATTGCCCTTCATTTCTTAAAGTTATTCCTTCAGAGAAACAAGATAAGAGAGCATTACCTGAAATAAATTTACAATCCAGTAAAATACCTGAACCAAAGAAAGCAAATACAAAAGTTGGAAACATATTCATGCTTGGAATTGGAGGAACAGGTGTTGTAACAGTAAATCAGATTATTTCTACTGCAGCGTTTCTAGAGAACAAAAAAGTAATAGCATTAGATCAGACAGGATTAAGTCAAAAAGGAGGATCTGTAGTATCTCATTTAAAGATTTTAGAGCAAGAGAATGAAGATTGTTCTAGTAGGATTGCTAATGGAGAATCAGATGCATATTTAGTATTTGATTTGCTGACAGGCTCTAATCCTAAGAATATGGAAAAATTAAATGCAAAACGTTCTATAGCTGTTATTTCTACGTCTGAGATTCCAACTGGAGATATGGTTAGATCAACAAAATCAGAATATCCAGAAGCAGAGCATATGATTGGGCTTATTAAAGAATTTTCAAAAAAACATGTTCTGTTAAATGCTACTGAACTATCTGAGCATTTTTTTGGTAGTAATATGCAAGCTAATTTTATCGTAATTGGTGCTGCTTATCAATCTGGATCTATTCCAATTGATGCAACCTCTATTGAAGAAGCAATTACTATTAATGGGGTTGCTATTAAAAACAATACGGATGCTTTTAATATTGGAAGAACGCTCGTTTCGGATCCATCATGGATAGAATCAATTAGCTTATACAGAACAGGAGATTTGAATCCAAAACCTGTTGTTAGCAAGGAAGCAAAAAAAATAATTGATTCAATAAAACCTGATAAAGATTTACGTAATGTTCTAGAGTATCGCATTTCAGAGTTAATTGATTATCAAAATATAAAGTATGCAAACGAGTATGCTATGTTTATAAAGAAAGTTTATCGAGTAGAAAAGAAAGAGCGTTCTGCATCTATCTTATCACAAAATGTCGCAAAATATCTTTTTAAATTGATGGCAACTAAAGATGAATATGAAGTAGCAAGGCTTTCATTAAAAGCCGAATTAGATATGGCATTAAGTCAAGAATTTGGAGCATCAGCAAAAGTACATTATATGTTACATCCGCCATTTTTGAAAGGATTAGCGAATATCCCATTATTAAATAGAATGCCTGGAGTAAAATCAAAATTAGCATTGGGATCATGGTTTAGACCGTTCTATATGTTACTTAAGAATTTAAAATTCATTCGTGGGACTAGATTTGACGTTATGGCTCTATTTAGTAGTGATATACGTAAGGCAGATAGAGAAATTTTAGATCATTATAAATCTAATATAATAGATAACCTTCCTAATATTGGTAATGGAAAATATGAAGAATTAATTAGTTTTTCTGTATTGCCTAATCATGTTAGAGGGTATGAAGAAGTAAGACTTGAAAGCATGAAAACTTATTATCACAAGGCTGAAGAAATTTTTAAGTCTTAGGTTTTTATTTTTATTTCAATTTTATAGAATAGCCAGTATATTTATTCCAATTAAATTTATATATACTATATACTATTAGGGATATTCACTTATGACAAGAAAAATACTATTAACTTTATCATTTTTAGCTCTTCTAAATGCACAACAAGCCGATAATCGCGATCAATGGATAAGATGTGCTTCAGACGAGTTAGAACAAGAATTACAATTAATTAATCCAGAATTTATTGCAAAGCGTGATGCTTATATTGAGCGTGGTCAGCAAATGCTTAAAGACAATCCTCAATGGCGTACAGACGCTAACAGTCAAAGTACTATTTATATCCCTGTAATATTCCACGTGCTTTATAATTCCAGCTCAGGTAATCTTTCTGCTGCTCAAATTGGAGCAAACCTTGATCAAATTAATTTAGACTTTCAAAATCAGAATCCAGATGGAGATGAAATTCCATCTTCTGCAAATCCAAGTAATGCGCCTTATTCTCCTGGCGTAGATTATAGTCACCAAGCTGCAAGAGGGATTCATCAAGTTAAGTTTGTAGGAGCACAAGGAGAATTAACTGGTAGTGCTCTAGTTGAAGACATCTCTATTCGTAGATATAATATTAGTCAGTCTACTGTAAGTGGAGTAAGCGAAGCAAGTAGTTTAGCTAGTTCAACAAGTTGTGGTAATTGTCCAGATAATGGATATCAAGATGGATTTTTAAATGTTTATATTGCTCCTCTAACAGGCGGTCTTTTAGGTCAGGCATATTTAGGATATCCTGAATCAGTAGTATTAACTGGTTCAGTGGGATCTGTTGAAAATCCTGGAACTACCGGCGGCTATAATGTCGGAAGAACATTAACACATGAATTAGGTCATAATTTTACCTACAATCATGTATTTAACGCGAATACTTGTGGAACACAATATTGGAATGATGTTCCACCACAAACAGTGAATAATCGTAGCGCTGAGATTTATGAATGGCCAGCAGGTAGTGGTAATTTTTATGGAAAAGATAGTGAAGATAGCTGTCTTGCTACAAGCGGTAAGGGCGATCAGTTTATGAATTATATGGACTATGTATATGATGATCAGATGCGTATGTTCTCTGAGGAACAAGCATTGGAAGGATATGCGTGGGCTAATGGAAGAAATTGGGAGCAAGTTGCTAATGGAGTGAATGTGACATTAAGTTCTGATGTATCTTATGCGACTACCAATGATGGATTTACTGCAACTGTAGCATTTGGAGAAAGTATGACTGGTTTCACAGAAAGTGATTTAGTCATTACAAATGGATCGGTAAGTAATTTTAATGGAGGAGATGGAACAACATATAGTTTTGATGTTATTGCAACAGCAGATGGAGAAGTAACTGTTGATATTGAAGAGAATTCATGCGTTGGAGCAACAACAGGATATTCCAATTTTGCATCCAATACACTTTCAGTGATTGTAGATAGGGTAGGGCCAACTGCTGGAGATGTATCGATTACAAACTTAGTAGATACTCAGTATATTACACGAAACCCTAACGTAGCAATATCATTGGATAATTTTTATGATGCTACAAGTGGGATTGCCCTTTATTATGTTGCTGTAGGAACATCAATAGGAGGAGGAGATGTATTGGCATATACGCCTTATACTGGAACCCAGTTCAATTTGAATGCACTTTCCTTAAATGATTATCAACAATATTTTGTGAGTGTATATGGACAAGATTTAGTAGGACTTAATTCTACGGTAACGTCTGCTTCATTTTTCTACTTCGGAACATTGTTAGGAGATTCTAATAATGATTGGGTAATTGATTTTACAGACTATACTTCCTTTATGTCCAATTATCCAGGTATTGATATTGCACCCGTAACAGGTAGTGCACCGTATTTCTTTCCTAATTTTGACGGAGTATCTGATGTACAAGATTTAGCAATGTTTGAGTCCCTATGGAATTGGTCGATTGGAGTCAATGGAAGAACCGTACCAAATTATACCGTACAAGGCGTATCACCATTTTTACGCGTCTTAAATAGCCAGCTTATTGTTAAGTTTCCATCAGAGACTGAAACAGCACAAGTTTATTTTGATTATGATCCAGAGAAGTATAATGTAGGTCTGCTTTCTAGTAGTACAACGAATCAATTAATTTTAAGCAATAACGATCAAGAAAATGGATTGATACAAGTAGAAGTAGGAGACTATGGTTCTACCAACTCATCTGCTGAAGATCAAACAGAACTTTATTTTAGTTTTGAAAATTTAACAGACACTTATGAGTTTCTAAAAATAAGTTATTCAGCTTACAATCAATATAATCAGGTTGTTGCTGAGGGGTATAATTTATTACAAACTGCACCATCAGCATATCGCTTATCTCAGAGTTACCCAAATCCATTTACAAGCGGTGGAACCACTATTGATTTTGATATGCCTGTAACAGAGCGTATTACAATGGTTATTATGGATATTCGTGGAAGAGTAGTGCGAACCCTGATTAATAATGAAGAACGTTTTGGATACCAATCTATTCAATGGGATGCAAAAAATGATGATGGAGACGATGTCAGTAGCGGGGTATATTTTTATCAGATTCGCTCTAGCAATTTTAACGCAGTAGGTAAATTGGTTTTTGTTAAATAAGTAAAATCATATAAAATCTATGTTAGAATCTAAACCTACGTTAAAAGACGTCCAGTCTGCGCAATCATTAACCGCTTCTATTGTACGTAAAACCCCTATCTTAACATCAGAGTATTTTAATGAGTTATTAGGGATGGAATTATTTTTTAAGTGTGACAACTTTCAGAAGACAGGCTCTTTTAAGATAAGAGGCGCTTCAAATGCTATTTTTTCTTTAAATGAACAAGAATCTGCTCAAGGAGTTGCTTGCCAGTCATCAGGGAATCATGGAGGCGCTATAGCGTGTGCTGCAGACCTTAAAGGGGTGCATGCAGACATTGTTATGGCTAAGAGCGTATCAAAGGCTAAAATTCATAATGTGCGTACTTATAATGGGAATATGATTTTTTGTGATTCTATGTCAGAGAGAGATGCATTGTTTGCAAAAACAGTAGAAGAAAATAATCGTATTTCAATTCATCCTTATGATAACTATTCTGTAATGGCAGGACAGGGCACTATTGGCCTTGAAATTGTAGACCAAGTACCAGAATTTGATTCTGTAGCTGTTCCAATTGGTGGTGGAGGCTTAATTAGTGGTATATCGATTGCACTAAAAGGATTAAATCATTCAGCAAAGATTATTGGATGCGAACCAACAAGTGTCGATGATACGCATCAAATGTATACAGCAAATAAGCGTATTGAGATGCAACATAGAGAGTCTGTTGCAGATGGACTGATGGCAATCGTTGGTCATTTGACCTTACCTATCATTCAAGAGAGTGTAGATGATATCGTATTGGCATCAGAAGAACAGATTATTGATGCAACGCGTTTAATTTGGGAGCGTATGAAGATTATTATAGAACCTTCTTCTGCATTAACGCTTGCCAGTATTATGGCTAATAAAGAAAAATTTATAGGGCAGAAAATCGTATTAATCATTACAGGAGGTAATGTAGATCTTGTCTCCTTGCCTTGGCAAAAAGTCGGTAAAGAATAAAGTCCTTCTTAATAATCTTATGATATAAAAAAAGCCCTCAAAAAATGAGGGCTTTTTTTATTTTTCATTGAAACTATCTTTTACAGATCGTATCCAACACTTAGTGTTGTGAATCTACCCATTGCAGGGCCTAAGTAAGTTTCTTTGTGTACAACATCAGTAATGTTATCAATTGATAAACCAATTGACATACCATCTAGTCCATCAATGTTCCATTTACCATTTACACCAAGAGTGTAGAATGATGGAATTTCGCCAGAAGTACTAGCGAATCCGGTAGCAATGTGTGAACCCTGGTAACGTAATGACATTCCGTAAGATGAGCTTTCACCTGCGTACTGCATTCCACCACCCAGTTTAAATTCAGGTGTGTTCATGTTTATGTCACTTGAACGTCCAGCACCATCTTTACCTGTTAGACTACTGTCACTTAGCAGTGACATATTGATATAGAAGTTCCAGTCATTAGTTGGGAAGTAATTTAGAGTTGCTTCTAGACCATTTAAGTTAAGGTCTTCAGTTAACTGTTTGTACCCAACAACAATGTTTCCACCGTAAGGTGATTGCGATGGAGCAATTGAACCCGTTGGTAACTGAGCTACTGAACCTGCAATTAATGCAGCAAGTTCGTCAGCACCACCATACGCTCCATTAGCATCAAGTGCGCTAACAAAGTTTGTTAGGTTGTCATTGCCGTACATTGCCGTAAGCAATGCCGCAACATAACTTCCACCATCAGCAGCCATAATAGTATAACCACTAATTTGTGATAGTCCTGATACATAATCAGCGATATTCAGTTTATAAACATCTACTGCTAATGTCATGTTGTCACTTATTTGGCCTTTATATCCAATCTCTGTTTGAGTCCAGGTAGTTTCTTTAGTAACGGCGTAGTCACCAAATTCTACGTCTGGATCTACCACATTTAGATCAGGACCAAGAACTAAATTAGCAATACTTGGTATTGCTGTTCCCATTAGCGTCATAAAGTCCGCTGCTGCTATACCTGTTTGTTGCGCACCATAAGCTGCTGCAGAACCATCTGCTACAACTCCTGCTGCGGCTGCTGCTGCGGCTGCTGCTGCAGTCGCTGCGTCAGCACCAAGACTGATATAGTAATTATATGTTCCAGCGTAAGTAGCATTTACAAAACCTTCAGCTACTGCTGCACCAAAGCCAGCCATCCAGGCTGCGCCTTGAGCAGATGCTAGTACTCCACCACCAACAACTGGGGCAAAGACTCCCCATATTGCGCCATTAACAGTAGGATCGTGTAGACTGAAATTAGTATTTACGTCTAACCCTAACATTGTTGACCAGTTTGAACGGTAAGTAAGATTTCCATTTGCATCTCTGTCATATGTCCAACCAGTTGTTGTTGATCCCATCGCTTTCGCTTGGAAGTCAGGTTGGAACGGTAATCCTAATAGGCTAGTAAAGTCGATGCCATTAGCACCGTACACTAGATTAGTTCCTAGTACTGCGATATCAAGATTTTTAGTAAAGTTCCCAGGTAAGTCAATATTTTGACCATAAGTAAGACGGAAAGTTCCTCTTACATCGTCAGGTGACCATACTAACGCGAGTTTTGGAGCAAACACTGATGATGTTCCAATATCCTCTAGGTAGTTATTACTATCTACTCTTCCAGTACCAACAAATTTAACATTGTCCCATTGTTTCTCATAAGAGAAGTATGCTCCAATGTTTTCGAAATCATCAATATCTTCATTTTTACCATTAATAGTTCCTCTGGTATCAGGAGTACGTTGTAACACGTCTCCACCATATACAATAGATTGACCATTAGATAGTTCTACGTTGTGTTGTACTTGGAGTGCAACATTTGATGATTGATCATATACAATATTACCTGTTGATAAATTGTATGTACTTGGTTGATCATTCCAATTCGTAAATAGATTGAAAAATAAATCTCCACCAGCAACGTCTTGTCTTGTGTAAGACATTTGAGCTCGGTATAGACTTGCATCATCTGCAAACGCTCTACCAACACCAGTCATTTCAATCGCAGAAACATTTACTGCTTCGGCGCTAAATGTTAAACTAGATTTTAAATCAGGACGAATATCAGTTCTCATACTCACTGATGTTGCTTCAGGACTAAAATCGTATGAAGCGTCATTAGGAGCTCCACCAACTGGATCGTTGTATGGATCATCCTCTCCACCATATGATCTAAATGGATAAGTTGGAGTTTGTAGTGCTCTACGAATACTTGCAGGTTCCCAATAGTTGTGACCCTGTGCATTCGCTTCTGCTTGTGTATGTGGCATGTCAGCATCCCAGTCATTAAATGATCTGTGACTTACAGTCAAACGAGTTGCTGCTCTAGCACCCCATTGATGTGCAACACGTGCATATAGTTTCATATAATCTCTTTCTCCAACAGTCACAGCAACTCTGCTTCCTTGATTAAATGGAGATTTAGTAAAAAATGCAACTACACCTTGTTGTGTATCAGGACCCCACATCGGTGATGCAGGACCACGTACAAGCTCTACTCTTTCAACGTCTGAGTCATCTGGACCCACGAATTGAAGTAATTGAGCGTTAATAACAGGGGGTCTTGCCCAACGATTATCAACTACAGTGTGAATCGCACCAGAGAAAACACCATTAAAACCACGAACAGTCACATTAGACCCTTCAAGACCGGTTTTCATAGTTTCAACTCCAGCTCTGTTAGCTAAAATATCTGCAATAGTGGTTGCGCCTCTGGCTTCTAATTCATCTCCGCCAAAAACTTCCACACTAGCAGGTGCTTCAGTAACTAATTCTTTTTTAAAGGATGCAGATACTACAACTTGATTCAGTCTTACATTACCTGATTCAAGAGTAAGATTTGCATTGGTTGCTTGTCCACCACTAACGCTTACTACAACACTTGCAGAATCATATCCAATATATGAAGCAGTAAGTGTATAGTCACCGTCGCTTAAACCTGAAATAGAGAATGATCCATCATTATTCGATGAAGCCCCCATATCAGTTCCTTCAACCATTACATTTGCACCAGAAAGAGCATTCCCGTCAGCACTAGAAACAGTACCAGACACGGTTTGCGCAGTTAGTGTCGCAACAGACAAAAGACAGACAAACAAGTATTTAAAACTTGACTTGTTAAGTTTCATTATTTATACCTCTTTTTATTTTCTATTATTTTATGTGATAAAAAACATCACATAATTGTCAATTATTTTTAAGATACTACCTCAATTGAAAAAAACCAAATAAAAAATGGCATCTTGTTTGTAACTTATTTTCGATGAAATATGTCAAAATTATATCAATAATAATTACTTTTAACCTATTGTATGGACAAACTACGGAAGAGATTATGGAAGAGAATAAAGAAAAATTAACAGATATACAGTATTATGTGACCCAATCCTGTGGAACAGAACCTGCATTCGATAATGAATATTGGGACAATAAAGAACCAGGAATCTATGTTGATATTGTGTCGGGTAAAGCATTATTTTCCTCTATACATAAGTATGATTCTAATTCTGGATGGCCATCTTTTTATCAACCAATCGATAAAGAAGATTTAGCATTTAAGCAAGATTATGAGTTGATTCTTCCTCGAACAGAGGTCAAGGGGAAAGATAGCGATTCTCACCTAGGCCATGTTTTTAATGATGGACCCAACCCTACAGGGTTACGCTATTGTATTAATTCAGCTTCTTTAAAATTTGTACCATTAGCGAATATGGAAAAAGAAGGATATTCAGAGTACTTATCTCTCTTTAACTAAATCTCACCGTGGAAAAAGAATCTCGCTTACAGTCTTTTTTATCTAACCCATCCAAGTCATTGTGGACAATGGCTTTGCCTATTATTGCGGGGATGATGGTTCAAACCCTCTTTAATGTCGTAGATATTATGTTTATTGGATGGCTTGGGGCTGAAGAGGTAACAGCAGTAGCATTTGTGAGTCCATTATTTTTTATTATTATAGGCTTAACAGTAGGTCTTGGAGCAGGAGTGACAGCTTCTATTGCGCAATTTATAGGCCAAAAAGACAAAAGAAATGCAGATAATTGTGCAGAACATACCATTTTGCTTGGTATTGGCATTACATTAACTCTTTCATTATTAGGTATTATTTTCGGAGAACAACTTTTAATGTTGTTAGGAGCGTCTGGTAATATTTTAGACATATCATACACATACTTAAAAGTTCTCTTGTATGGAATAGGGTTGGTGGTATTTTCTTTATTCTTCCGTGCAATTTTAGCGGGAGAAGGAGAAACAAAAGTACCGATGATAATTGGCCTAATTGGTACTTTATTAAACCTTGTTTTAGATCCAATATTTATTTTTGTTCTTGAATATGGAGTAAAAGGTGCTGCATTAGCTACGGTAATTAGCCAAGCAGTCATGGTAGTAAGTTACTTATTTATTATTTTCGTTAGAAAATCTACATATATCACTTTTAATATTAGGGATTTTAAATATAGCCCTAGCATTATCAATACCATATTTAAGATTGGAATCCCATCTTCTATATCAATGCTAATCATTTCTTTTGGACAAGTGGTGATGAATAAGATTCTTATTAATTATTCGATAGAGGCGGTAGCAGCATATCAAATTGTGTCAAGAATCGATATGTTATTATTTATGCCAATATTAGGGATAGCGATTAGTTTAACGACTATGGTGGGAATGTTTTTCGGAGCAAAAGAATATGAAAAATTAGTATGGATTGTTAAGTATGGGATAGTAAGAGCGATTTATATTACAGTAATCAGTGTGGCAATACTATTTATCTTTGCGCATAAGATTCTCCCTATTTTTACTGATAATTCCGAAGTACTGAATATAGGAATAACATATTTACGTATTATCATCCTCGCATATCCTGCGGTAGGATTAAGCGTGATTTGCTCAAGAATATGTCAGGCTTTAGGTCAGGGATTACCATTATTAGTGACCACCATTACAAGAGTTTTAATTATTACAGCACCCTTGTCGTATTATTTTTATATCACCGGTAAACCACTTGAGTGGGTATGGTATGCTCAAGTCTTTGCAATCTTAGTTGCCGCAAGTATATCATTTGGATGGTTACGTTATTATTTTAGAAAGTTTGCTATTGTTTGATTTAGTCTTCACTCTTAATTTCATCTCATGAAAGTTTTAAAAAATCTTAGCGAAGCAGAAGCCTTAGTAGGTCAAGAGCTCGGTCTTAGTAAGTGGCAGAAGATTACCCAAAGACAAATTTGGAAATTTGGCATGGTAACAGGAGATCGTCAATGGATTCACATGAATCCTATTCGCGCCAAACTATATTCTCCCTTCAAAACTACAATAGCCCATGGATTTTTAGTAGTCTCTTTACTTCCTAAAATTTTAGAAGGGACTTATTCAATAGCATCAGCAAAAATGGGCGTTAATTATGGATTAAATCGCGTCAGATTTACTGCGCCTGTTCCTGTGGGGAGTTATATTAGAGGTCGCGTTATTTTAAAAAAATTCAAAAAAATAACAAATGGTGCGCAAATGATAGTTGAAGTAACAATTGAATTAAAAGGCAGTGAAAAACCTGCTTGCGTTGCAGAACAAGTATTTCTTGTTTACGAATAAAAAAAGAGGGGGGGATAAAATGAGTATATTGCATTTAGTACGCCATGGACAAGCGTCATTTGGGGCAAATGATTATGACAATCTTAGCCCGAAAGGTGTTCAACAATCTATTGAACTTGGTAAAGCACTTACAAAGCAACAATCTACATTTGATCATGTTATTGTTGGCCCACATCGACGACATATCCAAACATTTGAAGGAATTAAAGAAGGATATAGCCTAACAGACCTTCCAGAGCCTGTCATAGAGAAAGAATTTGCTGAAAATCAATTAATGGAAATTGCACAATATTTTATTCCAAAAATTTTAAACACATCAAAAACTACTAAGCAGATTTTTGAGGAATGTGAACCAAAAGAACGTCATGATAAATTTTTAGAACTTTTCCAAATTGTTGCACAAAAATGGATGAATGAAGAGTTAGACTTAAGTAAGCCTGGTTTTGAAGGATTTTCTGTTTTTCGCTCTCGTATAGCTAATGTTTTAAAAGGCATACAAGGTAGCTTGACAGATAAGTCCAATATTATGATTGTTACATCAGGTGGTGCAATCTCAGGAGTATACGCAGAAGTGATTTCGTGTTCGCATGAAGATATTCAGAAACTGAATTTTGGCATTAAAAATATGTCTATTTCAGAATTTTTAATGACAACTGAGGGATTTACTTTAAAGGCTTTTAATAGTAGTTTAATACCAGAAGAATTAGAAACATTTATTTAGGGGATAATATGGCAGTACCAGACAAAGATTTTCAAGACATTAAAGACAGAATAGCAAAATTTGTTAAAGAAGAATTAGCTATTGATGAGAAAGAATTTAATGTCAAACATACATTTGAACAGCACCTACCTTATCTTGAAGAAAAAAGAAATCAAGTTAGAGAGATGGGTTTATTTTCACCTCAAATATCTAAAGAATATGGTGGTCTAGGATTAAGTCTTCATCAATTAGGTCAAATCTACGAGATCTTAGGAAATACTTTTTACGGCCTATATGTTTTTAATTGTCAAGCTCCTGATGCTGGAAATATGGAAATATTAATGGATCATGGAACGGACTATCAAAAAGAAACATTCTTAAAACCCCTTATCGAAGGAAAAATTAGAAGTTGTTTTTCTATGACAGAACCAGAATTTGCAGGATCAAATCCTTTAATGATGGGTACAACTGCTAAAAGAGAAGGTTCTAATTATGTGATTAATGGACATAAATGGTTTACTTCCTCTGCGCAAGGTGCAAGCTTTGCTATTGTAATGGTGATGACTGATCCAGATAATCCTAATCCATATCTTCGTGCAAGTCAGATTATTGTGCCAACAGATACTGAAGGATTTAATTTTATTAGAAACATATCAGTTATGGGCGATGAAGGTGATGGTTGGAATGCTCATGCTGAAATTCGCTATGAAAATTGTATAGTTCCTGAAGAAAATGTGCTAGGTAAACCAGGTACAGGATTTAAAATTGCTCAAGATAGATTAGGTCCAGGAAGAATTCATCATTGTATGCGTTGGATAGGAGAATGTGAACGTGCATTCACAATGATGTGCGAAAGAGCAGTGAGTCGCGAAATAGCACCAGGAAAACCTTTAGCAAGCAAACAAACTATTCAGAATTGGATTGCTGACTCTCGCGCTGAGATTAATGCTTCAAGATTGATGGTTCTTGATGCAGCGAGTAAAATCGATAAAAGCGGAGCTGCGTCTGCAAAAGTAGAAATTTCCACTATAAAGTTTTTTGTAGCTCAAGTATTACAGAATGTGTTAGATCGTGCAGTCCAGACGAATGGAGCGCTCGGAATGACGGATGATACTTTCTTAGCATCTTTATGGAGACATGAAAGATCTGCAAGAATCTACGATGGAGCTGATGAAGTGCATAGATCTAGGGTAGCTAGAGAGATTCTAAAAGAATATTCAAAGTAAAGTTCCATGTTTCCAAATAAGGCAAAGGTAAGTTTCAGAATTCCGCTAAAGCTTAAATTACACCTTTTTCTATCAAAATTTTTTAAACAAAAAAACAATACTACTTTTTCAGTGGATAGGCCTAAAGATATTCGACAAGGTGAAGAATTTCCAATAGAACCATTAAAAAGCTATTTAGAATCACAGGATTTTGATATAAGTGGTCTTTCTATAAAACAGTTTCCTAGCGGGTATTCAAATCTGACCTATTGTTTAAGCACAGATAAGAATGAATATGTTTTAAGAAGACCTCCTTTTGGTGCTGATAGCCTTAAAGGCGGTCATGATATGTCAAGAGAATACAAAATCTTGAGCCAATTAAAAGCTGAGTTTAAGAAGGTTCCAAATGTTCATCTCTACACTGAAGATAAATCTATTATTGGAGCACCATTTTATATTATGGATTGTGTAAAAGGATATATCTTAAGACCTAACCTATCTCAGGAAAATGCACCTGATGCTAAGACTATATCAAAAATTGCAGATTCACTTATTGATACATTAGTTAGTTTGCATCAAGTTGATATAGATAAGAGCGGGTTAAGTGATTTTGGTAAAATAGATGGTTATGTATCAAGACAGGTTTCAGGATGGACAGAGAGATATTTTCATGCCAAAACTCATTCGATTCCAGAAATGGAATTTGTTGCAAAGTGGTTGAATGAAAATCAACCTACAGAATCTGGTAAAGCTATTATTCATAATGACTTTAAATATGATAATGCAGTGCTCGATATAGATGATCCTACTAAGATTATTTCAGTACTAGATTGGGAGATGGCCACCCTAGGTGATCCTCTGATGGATTTAGGAACTACGCTTGGCTATTGGGTAGATCAGAATGATGCAGAAGAGTTAAAACTATTTCAACTAAGCCCTACGACATTAAATGGTAACCCGTCTAGGCAAGAGATATTAACTATGTATGAGAGAAAATCAGGCAAACCAATAGACAACCCAGTTTTTTATTATGTCTTTGGTTTATTTAAGATAGCAATTATTGCTCAACAAATTTACTATAGATATCATAAAGGCTATACCAAGGATAAGCGATTTAGTATGTTAAATATCGCTGTTAGTTCTTTGGGAGTCATGGCTAATCAAGCGATTATTAAAAATAGAGTAAGTGATTTATTTGAGTAAGAAAGAGGTTTATTTATGAACAAAAAATATAGTGGACATTCATGATGTAGATTCGATTTTATTGGGAAAAATGTTTCGGTTTGCTGGTTGACACCTTAAATTGATTTAGATGCGATAAAAAAAGTCGGGGAGAAACGAAAATATTTTATGGATATAGGAATTAATCAGGCAATTTTAATTACTGTTAGTATACTACTTACTACCAATTTGATAGGATATATATATACTGCTTTAATTCTTCATACCAACCTTATTAATGATCATAGAATTCAACCCAAGAAATATTTTTCTCGACGTTTTTATCAAAGATTACCTTTAATACTATTTAATATTTTCCTTTTATTATCTGTAGGAGCTATTGGAGTATATTTATTTTATGATATACTTGATTTTTCCATTCCAACTCTTGGAGTTTTTCTATTGCAGTTAACTTTGATCTTTTTGATAGATGACTTGTATTTTTATCTTTATCATGCAGCCTTACATACAAAATTTCTATACAAACATATTCACAAAACACATCATCGATCTACAATGCCTATCCCAATGGAATATATCTTTACGCATCCTCTTGAATGGTTTTTTGGTGCTATTGGTCCTTTTATCGGATTAGCAGTGATTGCAATATTTATTCCTGAAATAAATATCTATGCCTTTTGGACTATGACTGCTTTAAGGAATTTACATGAATTAGATATTCATTCTGGAGTAAAGTCTTCAAAAGTTACATCTGCCATTCCTTTTTATGGCACAACAGAGCATCACGACCTTCATCATTCAAGAAATAAAGGGAATTATGCTTCAACATTTACACTCTGGGATAAAGTGTTTGGCACTGAAATTACAAAACAATGAAAATTACAATTATTTTAATGGTTTTATGTGTTTTACTGGGGACAATGTTTAATTTCTTTACTATTAAACGATATATAAGAAAGAAGAAATGATGATTAAGTCTAGATTATTATCAATTTTTATAGTTACTTTTTTACTAGTTATGTGCAGTAAAACTAATAGCGATGTAGTGTCCATGGAAGAGTTTCAATCAAAGATTCTAGATAAAAATACGTTCGTTTTAGATGTTAGAACGGAAGCAGAGTTTTATGGACCTTTAGGACATATTGATGGGGCAACCCTCATTCCTATTGATGAACTTGCAGATAGAATGAATGAACTAAGTTCTGTTAAAGATAAAATAATTTATGTAGTATGTCGAAGCGGTAACCGATCTGGTAGAGGAAAAGACATTCTAAATGCCAATAATTTTACTGCTGTTAATGTTAATGGTGGTATGCTTGCGTGGGATGCATTAACCAATGAATAAAAAAGAAGAATTAATTAACAAATATAAGAAATCAGTTATAACTATTATTATTGTTTTATTAATTTCTCTAATACCATTTTTCTTTTATGCGAATTAAACAGAAATACATCATTGATTTTTCTAAAAGTGTTACTTGGATAACCGTCCTTGGTCTGATTTGTTATTTTAATCAAACAGAGAATATAACGGCATGGATTTATTTCTGTTTACATGGTTCATATGGGATTATGTGGGTAATGAAAAGCAATATTTTTCCTGACAAAAGCTGGGAAAAAAAGGCAAATTTACCATATGCCATTTTTATACTCTTTTGCCTGATGACATATTGGTCTCCTGCTTTCATTATTACAATGCAGGGCCATGAAGCTTCGATTAATGTTATTGTTGCTTCAGTTATTATTTTTATTTTTGGTGTATTCTATCATTTCACGTCAGATATGCAAAAGTATATCTTTTTAAAACATAATTCAGGATTGATGACAGAAGGTTTATGGAAGCAGTGTAGGCATCCGAATTATTTTGGTGAATTATTAATTTATACTGGCTTTCTCCTTTTAACTATCGAAACCAACCTTTGGTGGGTACCAATACTAATTTTAGGTGCATTTGTACTGTCTATATGGATTCCTGGGATGATTCGAATTGATAAATCTTTATCTCGTTTTGAAGAGCATAAAGAATACAAGAAAAAAACAGCTTTTATTATTCCTTTTATTTTTTAATGAAACCTCAATTAGTTATATACTACGATGGAATTTGTTTTTTGTGTTCTAATCTTGTTGATTTTTCTATAAGACACGATCATGAAAAAAAAATTCAATATAGTCCCTTGCAGTCTAATTATGCCAAAAGAACTCTAAATATGGATGAAACCTCAGATATGGATACTGTTATTGTAAAACAAGGTGATAAAGTTTTTCAAAAATCGGAAGCAGCATTTATAATTTTGAAATTTTTAAATCATCCTTTGCAATATTTGCGATTTGTTATTCCAAGATTTTTAGCAGATAAAATATATAATTTGGTCTCAAGGAAAAGATATAACTGGTTTGGAAAAAAAGAAGAATGTATTTTTCCTATTAATAATTCACAATTTTTAATTGACTAATGACAAGAGACACATTTAAAAGATTTTATGATATTGAGACTCGATGGTATGATGAAGATATGTTGGGTCATTTAAATCATGGTACAGCTGTGACGCTCATAGAAGATGTAAGAATAAGACATGCTGCTGATATAGGTCTTGAACCATATGATCGGTATAAATTTCCATTTATAGTAGCTTCTATGAAGTTTGACTATTTAAAACAAATTAGCCACCCAGAAAAATTAACTATCGGTATTAGAGTGTCACGTATTGGTGGGAAAAGTTTTGATTATGAATATGGTATATTTAAAGAAGGCGATAATGAATGTATCATTAAATGTGAAATGACATTAGTATGTTTTGATTTTGCAGATCAAAAGAGTATTCCTGTATTTGACGCTTTAAAAAATGAAATATAATTAAGGAAAAATATATTATGAATGTTAGCATCGAAAATGATATTAAAATTATCCGAATGGGAGATAAGGGGCCGAACATATTAAGTGTGGCCAGATCAAAAGAAATTATGGCAGAGCTGAACTATGAAGAATGTAAAGCTGTCATTATTATGGGGAATGAAAAAGTATTTAGTGCAGGCCTAAATTTAAAAGATTTAATGAACGCTAAAGAAGAGAAAGAAGTTGCTCTTATTTTTAATACCCTTAGAGATTTATTAGTATCATTTAGAGAATTTCCTGGTCCCGTAATTAGTATAATAGGTGGACATGCAATTGCTGGAGGGTGTTTGATAGCATTAGCATCTGATTATCGCTATGGAATGTTTGGCATGCATAGAATGGGTCTTAATGAAATGGCAATTGGTATTGATTTGCCACCAGATATGCTATCGATTATTAGCCATTCAATCAGCAGAGAGAATCTTTTTGAGGTAGCAACACAATGTAAAATGTATACTCCGAAACAAGCCTATAAGAAAGGTTTGATTAACGAATATATTGGAAATCCTTTGATTGGTAAGAAAAAAGCAACAGCAGAAGCTCTTAAAAGAGCAAAAAAATTAGCAGGATTTTATATTAATGCTGGAGAACCATTTGTTAGGTTAAAACAATCTTTAATGCATGATACTGACTTTGATTATGAAGTATTAATTAGCAATTGGTTTAGCACCGAAACTCAAGCCAAAATTAAAAAGGTAATGAGTACATTATCTAAAAAATGACGATTCTTATTGCTGGATAAGAAAATATCTTGGAAAATATTCAGGATTTGTTAAATTTCATGCCGTGAAAACAATTATTTTTTATCAAAAGGAAATTATCAGTTGGCCGTAAAAAAAACCGCAAAAAAAACCGCAAAAAAAGTATTTAAAAAAGAATTAGCAAGGGTAGAGCAAGAAATTCTAAAAATGGAATCAGCTAGTCCTGCAAAAAAAGCTGCAACAAAAAAAGCTGCAACAAAAAAAGCTGCAACAAAAAAAGCTTCAAAAAAGGAAGTAGCTAAATCTGACAAAGAAATACAAGCAGACTTAGTGAAACTTGAGAAGGTAGAAGCTATGAAAGCTGCAAAAGAGAGAGCCGCTGAAAAAATCAGAAGATCCAAAGTTTCTAGCGGTACTATTAGCATGTATTTATCTGAAATTTCTCAATATGAACCTTTAGCTCCTGAGAAAGAAGTAGAGCTAGCTGTGCTTATTGCAAAGGGAGATAAACAAGCCATGAAAGATCTAGTAGAAGCTAATCTTAGATTCGTAGTTTCTGTTGCTAAAAAATATCAAGGAAATGGATTGTCTCTTTCTGATATTATTAATGAAGGAAATTTAGGACTAATCAAGGCAGCTAAACGATTTGACCCTTCACGTGGATTCAAATTTATTTCTTATGCGGTTTGGTGGATTAGACAGGCAATATTGCAAGCATTAGCTGAGCAAGGCCGTTTAATTCGATTACCTTTAAATCGAGTAGGTACTATTACTAAAATTACAAAAGCAGCAGAAAAATTAGAAGCTGAGATGGGTAGACCTCCAAAAGTGGAAGAAATCAGTCACCAACTTGAAGTCAAAACAGAAGAAGTATTTAATGCTCTACAATATTCAAGAAGACATAGTTCTTTAGATGCGCCATTTGCAGAAGGAGAAGATAGTTCTTTAATTAATGTGATTGAAGATGAGCAAGAAAAAGACCCTGATAATAAAGTCATGGATACATCTATGAAGGAAGAAATCGCTTCAGCTCTAAGTACTTTAACAGATAGAGAGCGCGCTGTTATTGAAATGTATTTTGGTATTAATCGCGATAGATCTTTTACACTTAATGAGATTGGTGAACAATTTAGTCTAACGCGTGAACGTGTTCGACAAATTAAAGAAAAAGCTATTAGACGTCTTGCACATAAAACTCGTAGCGAACCGCTCAGAGTTTATTTAGGTCAATAGATGGACGCTATACAAATACTACTTCCTATTTTTCCTCTTGTTTTCTTGACCTATTTACACACATTTCTTAATGCCAAGACCATAGAGAAAGCAGTTAAGACGAAGGAACTTGATTCAAGATGGCTAAAGTTTATGCCTTCATGGCAAGAAATTCCTGATAATGTTCAAGCTTCAAGAGAGCATTATAAAAATTTATATCAAGCACCAATACTTTTTTACTGTTATTGTATTTTAGCTTTCATAATTGAGCATGTCACGTTACTAACCGTGATACTTGCTTGGCTTTATGTAGGATTTAGATCTATTCATTTCATTATAAGATCAACAAATCCAAAACTTTCAAAACGAGCACCTATTTTTCTTCTATCTTTTATGGCTTCTTTGGTGCTCTGGATAGAGTTATTAGTACATATTTTGCGATAAATAAATTTTATAGCACTACAATCCCCTTAGTTGTATAATTCAACAACATGAGTAAAAAATCTAAAATTGCCATAATAGGAAGACCGAATGTCGGAAAATCAACACTTTTCAATCGACTTTCCGGAAAAAGAACGTCTATTGTTGATCAAGTTGAAGGTGTTACAAGAGATAGAATTTATGCATCAGGAGAGTGGCTGAATAAAGCATTTGATATTATCGATACTGGAGGATTTGTTAGCTCAAATGAAGATATTTTTAACGATAAGATTAAAGAACAAATTGTAGAAGCTTTAAATGAGTGCGATGGAATTATTTTCATGGTTGATGGCAAGGATGGGTTAAATCCAAATGACAGTCATCTAGCAAAAATGGTTAGAAAATCTAGTAAGAACTATATCTTAGCAGTTAATAAATGTGATACGCCAGATCATAGTGATAGAATCATACCATTTTTTGATTTAGGCCTAGAAGAACCTGTAGCAATCTCAGCATTAAATGGTGCTGGTGTTGGAGATGTTCTAGATACGCTATTTGCGCACGAAGATTTGCAAGGGAAGGATTTTGAAGATATTGATGAAGAATCTATGTCAATCTCAATTGTTGGTATGCCAAATGTAGGTAAATCTTCTATTTTGAATGCACTAATCCAAAAGGAGCAAGCTATTGTATCTGATGTTGCTGGAACCACAAGAGACTCCATTGATACGTATATTAAGTGGCATGGGCATTCTATTAAAATTATTGATACCGCCGGTCTTAGAAAGAAGAGTAAAATTGATGATGATATTGAATTTTATAGCTCATTAAGAGCAATAGATTCATTAGTCAGATCTGACGTTGTTTTTCTTGTTATTGATGCTGAGAAAGGCTTTACAAAGCAGGAAAAAACAATTGCTAGCGAAGTAATTCGTAGAGGGAAAAGAATGGTAATGTTGGTCAACAAATGGGACTTAACTGCTAATAAAAATATTTCTGCAGAAATTTTTAAAGAGGAGATGTTTCATCAGTTCCATTTGCTGCAATATTATCCTATACTTTTTGTTTCTGCTTTAACAAAAAGACGTATTTCAAATGTATTATCTGAGGCATGGACTGTCTTTGAAAAACAGCGAGATAAGCTTGGTACAAAAGCATTAAATGAATGGTTAGTTAAGGCAGTAAGGAAATATCCACCTCCTGCATTACAAGGAAAGTCAATTAAATTAAAGTTTATAGATCAAGTGCAGTTTTCACCACCAATATTTGCTTTCTTTTGTAATTATCCTAAGCTCATTACTGTTGCTTATAAGAGGTATCTGCATAATCAACTTAGAGAGTCGTTTGATTTAGATGGAATAACAATTAAGTTGTCAATTAGGAAGGGTTAATTATGCAGAAAAAAGTTTATAGCTGGGCTTTATATGATTGGGCAAATTCTGCATTTGCAACTACTGTTATGGCTGGATTTTTTCCCCTATTTTTTTCTCAATATTGGTCAGATACAAATAGCGTTTCAGCCAGCACTTTTTATTTAGGTTTAGGAAACTCGATTGCTTCAATAGTTGTAGCATTATTAGCACCTATTCTTGGTGCTATTGCTGACAATGGAAGTTTTAAGAAAAAATTTCTGATTTTTTTTGCTTTTTTAGGCGTAGTAATGACAATAGGATTAGGCTTTATTGCACAGGGAATGTGGCCTATTGCATTGTTGGTATATATCTTTGCTACAATAGGATTTTCAAGCGCAAACACTTTTTATGATTCATTGTTACCTGCTATTAGCAATAAGGATAACGTAGATTATATTTCTGCGTTAGGCTTCTCACTAGGATATTTAGGTGGAGGAATTTTAATTGTTATCAATTTTTTGATGCTTACTTATCCATCATTTTTTGGATTAATTGATGCCACACAAGCAATTCAATATTCATTTATATCTGTTGGAATATGGTGGGCAGTATTTTCATTGCCAATTATGCTTTTTGTAGATGAGCCGAAATATCATGATGAAAAGTCTTTAGTTAATTCTGTAAGAGATGGCTTATCAGATTTTAGAAGTACTTTTAATGAGATAAAAAATCTGAAAGTAGTAGCCACTTTTCTCCTTGCATACTGGCTTTATATTGATGGAGTAGATACAGTTGTTCGCATGGCAGCTGATTTTGCTATGACATTAGGCTTTGATCAAACAGCAATTATGGGTGCATTAGTATTGATTCAATTTATTGCATTTTTTGCGACCTTAATTTATATAAAAATTGCAGGTAAAATTGGTTTAAAGAATGGGATATATGCAGGGATAGTAGCATATATATTCATTCTTATTGGTGCTTATTCTATCACTGAAATATGGCAATTCTATTTCGTTGCGATCTTAATAGGGTGTTTCCAAGGAGGAATTCAGTCATTAAGTCGAAGTCTGTATTCTAGGATCATACCAGAAAATAAGTCAGCAGAATATTATGGATTTTATAATATGTTAGGAAAATTTGCAGCGGTAATTGGACCGTTACTGATGGGTACAGTTACACTTCTTCTCAATAATATGACTGGGGATGCGGAACAAGCTGCAAGATATGGAATATTATCGGTTTCTATCTTATTTTTTTCAGGAGCATATGTTTTTTCTAAAGTTGATATTGAAGAAGGTGAAAGAATAGCAAAAGAAAATTTATTGAGGAGTAAAGCAAAAACTAGATATTTTATTTAATATTTTTTAACAACTTTTATAAATAACTAATAACGAACGATAAAAATCTTTTTAAATTACCACCGTGAATACAACATCAAAATACTCAGAACTAGTTCAAACACAACACATTAACACAGCTGGTACTTTATTTGGTGGCACTATGTTAGCGTGGTTAGATCTTGCTGGCGTAAAAGCTTCCAACGACTTTTTAAAACAAACAGATGCGTGGGGCGTAGTTACTCGCGCAATGGATAAAGTAGAATTTAAAGAACCTGTTTTTTTAGGAGATTGGGTAAATTGTGAATCCACAGTTATAAGAACAGGAAACTCATCTCTTGAAATAGAGATCAAGGCTTTTGCTGAGAGCAAAGATCATGGTCATAGATTAGCGTGTACAGCCAACATTACTTTTGTTGCAGTTGTCAAAGATGAGAAAGGTAGTTTAATGAGTTTTAATCATAATTTAAGTTTGAATGAGGAGAAATAATGGCACATATCAATAAATTAGAATACGATACAAGCATGGATAACGTTAAAAGTAGCGATATTTTAGCGGTAGGTATTTACCAAGATAAAAATGATTCCAATCTAGTAAATAGTCAAATGAAGGGAAAAGTAGGAGAACTTGCTTATGATTTCAACGACGATCAAAAAACTCTTTATTTTGGATTGGGAAAATCTGATAGTGCAACTCCTGAAGATCTAAGGAGAGCAGCAGGTACAGTAATGTCATTCATAATTAGTAATAAATACTCTTCTGTTGCAGTTCAATGTCCCACATCAGAGAATCATGATGATTATTTTTGCCAAGCATTCTCAGAAGGTCTTATATTGGGAAGTTATCGTTTCTTAGACTTTTTTACAGATGAAAGAGGTGAGTATCATCTTGAAAAGATTACTATGGTTGGTAAATGTTGTACTGATGCATCTAGAAAAGGAGCTACAGTAGCAAATGCAGTGTGTAAAGCTCGAAATTTAGCTAATAATCCACCAAATGTGAGTACACCTTCACGTCTAGCAGAATTCGCGCAAGAAGTGGGTAAAAAAGGCGATATGAAAGTAACGGTATTTGATAGAGAAGAATTTACAAAGATGGGAATGGGCGCTTTCGCTGGTGTTGCACAAGGTACTAATGAGCCTCCAAAATTTATTATTATGGAATATTTTGGCGCAGAGTCAAAAGATGAAAAACCTGTGGTGTTGGTAGGCAAGGGATTAACATTTGATACAGGTGGAATTTCATTAAAACCAGGCGCAAAAATGGATGAAATGAAATTTGATATGTGCGGTTCTGCGATTGTATTTGGAACAATGAATGCTGTTGCAGAGTTGAGACCAAAAAAGAATATTGTAGCTATTGTTCCATCCACGCATAATATGTTAGGTGGATCTGCTTTTTTACCTGGCGATATTTTAACAGCATACAATGGAAAAACAATTGAAATATTAAACACAGACGCAGAAGGTAGATTAATTCTTGCAGACGCACTTTCTTATGCAAGCAAGCACTATAATCCTGAGTTTATGGTTGATTTTGCTACTCTAACAGGTGCCTGTGTAGTAACATTTGGACACATTGCAACGGCTATACTCGGGAATAATCCTAAACTTATTGAAAGCATTCAAGAATCCTCTAAAAATACTGGCGAACTTGTATGGGAATTGCCTTTATGGGATGAATATTGCGATCAGGTAAAATCTAATATATCTGATGTGAAAAATTTAGGTTCACCTGGACAAGCTGGAACAATAGCAGGAGCAGCATTTTTAAAAGCGTTTGTAGGGAAAGATATTCCTTGGACACACTTCGATGTTGCTGGTACATCTTGGGGCGTAGAAAATAGAAGTTATATTCAAAAAGATGGTGCTTCAGGGCAAGTAGTTAGGCTAGTTCTAGATTTAATTGGCGCTTAATGAATAAGTTAAAAGTTATTAATGCTACTCAGTATTCCTTACAACTTCTTACGGCATTACTATTACTTTATTTTACTATTAACTCAGATACTCCAGAGAGAGTTATTATTCCAATTTTATTGATTTGTGTTTGGACTTTGGGTTTTACCCAACGCAGAATTACAAGAAGAAGAGTTAATAGATTGAGAAAAAATGATAGTAAAGATATTTTGCATGAAGGATAATTGAATCAATAATGAATAAATTATTTTCCAATAATATTTCTCTTGATCAAGAGAATCATACATATAAATTAAAAGATAGTCCTGATTGTCATTTTTCAAGTGTGACCGAATTTATCCATCAATTTTTTGAAAAGTTTGATCAAGTTGGTATTGCTCAGAAATTGATTAATACTCATCCAAAATATAGCGGTAAAACAGTTGATGAGGTCATTAAAGAGTGGGGTAAAGGCGCAATAAGAGGAACGATTGTTCACAATGAGTTAGAATCATTTATAAAAGAGAATATTACACCCAAACATGAAATGTCTATCGTAGGCGCAGCATGGATTAAGGAAAAGCAAAAAGATCCTGATAACACATTTTTTTCTGAAGTTATTATCTATTCTAAAGAACTAGGTATTGCTGGGACTATTGATGTGTTGGTATATAATAAGAAACAAGATACATATCATCTTGTCGACTGGAAAACAAATAAACGTATTGATAAAACATCCTATAAGAAGAAGGTAGGTATTTTAAATTCTACAGCACATATGCAGGATTGTAATTTTAATCATTACTCATTGCAGCTTTCATTTTATAGGTATCTTTTAGAACGGTATTATGGTATCAATATTGGCAGTCAAACTCTCTTTCATTTAAAAGAAAACAGGTATGAGATTTTTCCTGTAAATTATCGTGAAGAAGAATTGATAAATATGTTAAGAGAGAAAGAATTAATATGATAAATACATACCTACTTATTGCTTTAATTGTTGCAGTTATATTTCTTGTTTTTTATATAGATAGAAAATTTAAATCAATAGGACAAGATGACGACCAAATTATTGATCAATTTGCTACTATAGGAGAGTTATTTGCTGGTTCAGAAAAAAATATCAAGGATTTACGTGATAAATTGTCGGAAACAAAATCAGCACTAGAAACCACTTACCAAAATAGCCAGAAAGAAGTAACTAAATCTCTCAATGAATTCAATCTAATCTTTAGAAGTTCGCAAGAACGAGGCAGTTTAGGTGAATATAGAGTAGAACAACTACTTGAAAATCTTGGGTTGCAAGAAAATGTACATTGGAAGTCTCAGCAGTCATATGGCAGCGCTAGACCTGATTATACTTTTTATTTTCCCGATCAAGTATATATAAATCTTGATTCAAAATTTCCTCTAGAGCATTATAAAAATATGGTAAATGCTGAGGCAGAATTTGAAAAAGAATCTGAAAAAAAAGCTTTTGAAAAAGATGTAAAAGATCGAATTAAAGAAATGCAAAAAGATGGCTATGTAGATGTTTCAAAGGGAAGCGTAGATTTTGTATTAATGTTCGTGCCAAGTCAGAGTGTGTTAAACTTTATTAGAAAAGAATTCTATACTCTTTGGGAGGATGCCCTGAAAAAGAAAGTAATTCTAGTCGGAACACCTGAATTATTTGCGATGCTACAAATGCTAAAAACATCAGTCCATAATTTTACTCTAAGTACTAAAGTTGATGATTTTAAAACTAATTTCAATCAGTTTAAAGTAGAATGGACTAAAATAGAATCTCTTCTAGAGAAACATGAAAACCAGATTGAGGCAGTGAGTAAGAGCTATCAAGAAATCACTACTACTAGAAATAAGAAATTAAAAAAATCATTAGATCTTTTGTTGCCGAGTGGCGATAAAGAAGAATAGTTTTTACAAACCGATAAAATAGAAGAAATCTATTAGTGTAAATAAGAATAAATAACCAATTACTTCCCATAATACACTATTAATACTCTTAATCTTCACTTCAATTCTATCCGTAGATTTTGTTTTTTTATATTTAAAAATATTTGGTAGCAATCGTGGTGTTGATTCATAATAGGCCCTATAAGACTCGTCATGGGTACCTAAAAGGACTTTTTCTTCGTTTAGTATGGTTGGAACATGAAAGAGAACAAAAACCAATAATATGGTGACTGATATGGGAACAGACTTAATTGCGAAAAACATTCCTAGGAATATCATCAAGCTAAAGAAATATAAAGGATTTCTAACCATCGAGTAAGGTCCTTCTTTAATCAATTTTTTTGTTTTAAATCCTTCTAGATAAAGCGACGCCCATATTCTTCCAAATCCTCCCAGTACAACAAGCGTATAACCTATATAGCTGAATAAGATAGCTGTATTAGGATCTATCTCTAAACTATAAGCAGAGAAATTGTTATCAAGAACGATTAATGTAATTATTAGTACAATAGATAATCTTAATACTACCACTCTTTTTTGTGCTATTTTTTTGATTAACATAATTTTTCGTTTCTTTCCCTTAATTCTTATTTAATTGAAACACGCTTTTCTTGAATTAATTCACAACCTGGAACATCGTCTCCATTTTTTAATGCTTCTTTAATTTTAGCCTTATCAATTGATTGTATTTCTTTTGTTTCAAGAAAATCATTTGGAATATCTTTTTCATTAGTGATAACAACTTTATGTGGATTATTCTGAATAGTGATAGTGATTTCAGAGCTCTCTACTTTTTGCGTGTTAGTTTTTTCTAAATTATACCTCAAGTATTCTTTGAGGTGTTTTATTTTAGATTCAATTGATGTTCTTCTTTTGTGTTGTCTGGATTCGACTTCTTTAATGCCTTCAGCAGTATGTTCTAGATTTTTGATATATTTAGCTACATTAGTAGTTTTAAGTTTGAATTCACCCTCAAGAGACTCTAATGTATCTTTAACTGATTGATCGTCTAAATCAGTGAGACTTTCTAGAGCTTCTTTAAACTCATCTGCAAGTTCATATAGACTAGGTAATGACATAGATGAATATATAAAAAAATACCCTGAAATAATCAGGGTATTTTTGAAAAGCAATTCAGTAGATAGTCTGAAATATTTATATAGACTAGTTTAAATTTCTATAAGTTGCTTTCCAAAATTTTTACCTGTTAGAACATCTCTTAAAGCTTGAGGAGCATTTTCAAAACCTTTTGTGATAGTTTCTTTATAAGATAATTTTTCCTCTGAAATCAATTTAGATATTTCATTGGTCGCTTTTCCCCATTCACCCATCCATTCTGTTACAACAAAGAATCTATGTTCAGGCTTGGGATCAAGTGCACCTAAAACATGAAATGGTGTTTCCATCTTAGACATATCTTCCGCATTATATTGAGATATAAATCCACAAATTGGAACCCTTGCTCCTTCATTTAGAAGAGGGGCAACCGCTCTAGTTACTGCTCCACCAACATTTTCAAAATAAATGTCTATGCCTTTTTCACAAGCATTTTTAAGATCTTCCTCTAAATTACCTGCCTTATAATCAACACATTCATCAAATTTCAAAATATCTTTTACATAAGAACACTTTTCTGGACCGCCAGCTATGCCAACTACATGACATCCATAAGACTTTGCAAGTTGCCCAACAACAGTTCCCACGGCTCCTGATGCAGCTGAAACAACTAAAGTCTCTCCAGGCTGAGGCTTTCCAACTCTATTTAGACCAAAGTAAGCAGTCCTTCCAGGCATTCCTACTGTTCCTAAATAAGTAGATAACGGTATATTAGATTCAGGTACTTTAAATAAAGCAGGATCAGTATCTTTTGCTTTTATATATGTTTGCCAACCTTTATGAGCACATACTTTATCACCAATCGCATATAAGTTAGAATTAGTTTCAACAACAACACCGACAGTTTCACCTGTCATAGGTTCTCCAATTTTAGCTGGTTCAGCATATGAAGAGCCATCATTCATTCGACCTCTCATATATGGATCAATTGATAGGTACTTAACTTCAATAAGAATTTCATTATCTTCTAAAGATGTTATTGCTTCATTATTGAGTTTCCAACAATCATCTTCTGGCATTCCTTTTGGTCTTTTGTTTAAAAGTAATTGTGTGTTGTTATATTCCATTATTCTTTATTTCCTTTGATTGCATTTTTTGGTGGGTACCAATATAATATTATTTATTTAAACATCCAAAGAGAAAACCGACTGATTGGTCTGGTTTGTTATCTTTTTATAATTCTTTGATTTCTTTTAGAAGGTCATTGAGCATGTCTTTAGCATCACCAAAGACCATGATAGAATTATCATAACCAAATAATTCATTCTGAACACCCGCAAAGCCAGGGTTCATGCTTCTTTTATTAATAATAACAGTACGAGACTTATCGACATTTAAGATAGGCATACCATAGATAGGACTAGATTGATCATGTCTTGCCGCAGGATTGACCACATCGTTTGCTCCAAGAATTAATGCAACATCACAATCTTCAAATTCAGGATTAATTTCATCTAAATCTTTAAGTAAATCGTAGGGAACGTTGGCTTCAGCCAATAGTACATTCATGTGTCCTGGCATTCTACCAGCAACAGGATGAATAGCATACAATACTTTCTTACCTTGAGCCTCTAAAGTATCAGCTACTTCTCTGGCAACATGCTGTGCTTGTGCTACAGCTAATCCATACCCTGGTACAATAATAATTTTTTCAGCAGCATCAAGAATCATTGCTGCTTCTGTTGTTGAATAGCTTTTAATATTCATTTCTTTTTGACCTGAAGTGTCACTACTAGATTCTGAGCCAACAGCTCCAAAAATTACATTAACTAAAGATCTGTTCATTCCTTTACACATAATATTTGTTAGGATTAATCCAGAAGCGCCAACTAAAGAGCCGCTAATAATAAGTGCATTATTACCAAGCAAGAAACCGGTAGCTGTAGCTGCTATTCCAGAATATGAATTTAATAGTGAAATGACTACAGGCATATCAGCACCTCCAATTGGAATGGTAAGACCAATACCAAGCATAAGCGCTAAAGCTGCAATCGTATAAAATATTGTATCATCTGGTAATACGTTGAAATTATGAGCAGTTAATAGTGCCATCGCAGAACCGAAGATTAATGCATTAATCGCTTGTTGTCCTGTAAAAGTGATAGCCTTTCCAGATATAAATCCTTGAAGTTTTCCAAATGCAATAAAACTTCCAGAGAAAGTTAATGTTCCAATGAAAACGCTCATGCACATAATAATGTATGAACTATCTGATCCTGAAAGATATGCTGCTGATGCAACAAGCGCAGAAGCTGCTCCACCTAATCCATTAAATATAGCTACCATTTGAGGCATCTGAGTCATTTGAACGCGTACAGCAAAAAGCATACCTAAGATTGAACCAATTCCTACGCCTAAGCCAATTAGTTGCCAATCAAAATTTGCTCCAGATGTTAATGTTGCTATGATTGCAACTAACATACCAAACGATGCTAGAAAATTTCCACTTCTTGCAGTTCTTGGATGAGAAAGACGTTTAATTCCAACAATAAATCCAATGGCTGAAATTAAATATAGTAGATTTGTTATTTGAATTTGTTCCATTATTTTTTCTTAAACATTTTTAACATTCTATCCGTTACTAGAAATCCACCTACAACATTAATGGTAGCACAAATTAATGCAGCTAATCCAAGATAGGTACCAAGTGTTCCATCAACAGTAATTGCCAATAGTGCTCCTACAATAGCAATACCTGATATCGCATTTGAACCAGACATTAGAGGAGTGTGAAGAGTAGGAGGTACTTTATTGATTATTTCGTTACCTACAAACACTGCTAATATAAAAATTGTTATTAGGTTAATAATATTGATTTCCATTATAAAGCCTCTTTGGTTGGTTGGTGTCTAATTTCACCATTTTCAACAAATAGCATTCCATCTATAATTTCATCTTCTTTATCAAGTTTAAATCCATCTTCTGTATGACAATGTTCGATGATTGCTTGAATATTTTTTGAGAAAAGTTGACTAGCATCTGTTGCCATAGTACTTGGAAAATTAGTATTACCATCAATTAATACATTGTTATGGTATACTATTTCATCCGGTTTTGTTAGTTCACAATTTCCACCATTCTCTGATGCTAAATCCATAATTACAGAACCAGGCTTCATAGCTTCAACCATTTCTTTCGGAATAAGTATCGGTGCTGGTTTGTTGGGAATAAGAGCTGTAGTAATAACCAGATCAGATTTTGAAATCCTTTCTTTCATTACTTCTTGTTGACGTAATTTATATGCATCACTAGTTTCTTTAGCATATCCGCCTGATCCTACTCCATCATCACTATCATTTTCTACTTCTATAAATTTTGCTCCTAAACTTTCTACCTGTTCTTTAACTTCAGGTCTTACATCGAACGCTTCTACTTGAGCTCCCAATCTTTTTGCTGTTGCAATTGCTTGCAATCCAGCAACACCTGCTCCAATAACTAGAGTCCTTGATGGTGAAATAGTTCCTGCTGCAGTCATTAGAAGTGGCATATATTTTCCAATATGATTTGCTCCAATTAATACTGATTTATAGCCAGAAATATTTGCTTGAGAACTTAGAATATCCATTTTTTGAGCCAAAGTAGTTCTTGGCAATAAGTTTAAAGAAAATGCAGAGCACTTAGCATTTTGTAAATCTTTCACTAGTTCAATGTCTTTAATTGTTTGAAACAGTGAAATTAATAAACAATTTTTATTTAATAGTTCAATCTCTTCTTTGATTGGAGAACTTACTTTTACCACGATATCAGATTGAAAAACTTCATTTTTCTCCACAATTTTTGCACCAGCTTCTATATAGAGATTATCTGAATAATTTGATGCGTCACCAGCATTTTTTTGTATGACAAATGAATAACCCTTTTTTGTGAGGGCTGAAACTGTGGAAGGTATCATTGCAACCCTCTTTTCACCAGCTTTGTTTTCCTTTAATACACCAATTTTCATATGCGCTAGGACGCTGTAAAATTACACAATTCTTATTAATCATCAACAAATTTATTATCTATTAAAAATATAATTTATATTAATTAAGTTCATTCATGAATTTATATCCAACTGCTGAACTATTTAACGCTTTCCAATTACCGGTATCTGATATCCATAGTATATATGTTGAAGAGTCAGGTAATAAAAATGGAAAACCTGTTATTTTTCTTCATGGAGGTCCTGGAGGAGGAATTGATCCTTCATATAGACAATACTTTGATCCTGAAAAATGGCGTATTATTATGTTTGATCAAAGAGGGTGCGGTAAAAGCACTCCATTTGCTGAGCTTAATGAAAATACTACATGGGACTTGGTAGGAGATATTGAAAAGATACGAAAGCATTTAGGTGTTGAATCTTGGGTAGTGTTTGGTGGAAGTTGGGGAAGCACTTTATCTTTAGCTTACAGTCAAACACATCCATCTGTATGTAAGGCGTTAATTTTGAGAGGTATATTTCTATTAAGAAAAAAAGAGATTCATTGGTTTTATCAAGAAGGAGCAAGTAAGATATTTCCTGATGCATGGGAGAAATTCTTAGAGCCGATACCTAAAGCAAAACAGCACAATCTTCTTAAGGCATATTACGAGTTGCTTACGCATGAAGATTCTGCTAAAAGAATTGAAGCAGCAAAAGCGTGGAGTGTTTGGGAGGGCAGTACGGTTAAATTAATTCAAAATAAAGCATTGATAGAACACTCTTCTGATTCAAAATTTGCAGAAGCATTTTCGAGAATAGAGTGTCATTATTTTACAAACAATGGATGGTTTGATACAGAGAACTACTTAATTGAAAATGTAGATAAAATTAGACATATCCCTGCAGTAATAGTTCATGGTAGATATGACGTAGTTTGTCCAGTTGAAAATGCCTGGGAACTTCATAAAGCATGGCCAGAGTCAGATTTACACATTATTCCAGATTCAGGACATGCAATGTCTGAAGAAGGTATAAAAGACAAACTTATTGAATACACAGATAAGTTTTCGAAGTTATAGATTAGAAGAATATTGCAGATAATCCAATTATAGCACCAACTAAGAACGTAGTTGGATTGCTAATATCGCTGGCAGAAACTATAAACCCAATTAGAGGTAATAGAATATTTCTCTTGGTGTTTATAAAGCTTTTTGTTTGTGTTGACTCTTCTATGTTTTGTGACTGATTGTATTCGGTATCTTGATCTGCAAATTCTTGGATATCTTCATCCATTGCGATACTTTTTTTAGCTTCTTCCTGGGACAATCTTAAGAGAAATGCTATATTCCTTCTTGTAGGATTTGTAATTTCAAAAGATTCAATTTTTTTCCTAAGCTTTAAAGCTATCTGCGTAGATTCCTCATTGTTTGCTATTTCAATTTTAGTCACCGATCCATTGAAATCTTGATTTGCTAACTTTGTACTGTCAGTTTTGGCATTATATACTGTTAGATAAAACCATTCCGATGAATACCAAGCAGTCACATCTTTTAAGTTAATTTTTGCGGTACTACCTACATTAATTAAAGTGCCATTTTCTCTAGAATCGATTTCAATATCATTGATAGTTGTTTCTTGGGCAAAAGCAAAACAAGAAAAAAATAGAAATAAAACAGTTATTGTTAGATTATTTTTCATCTAATGAATATATTATTTGTTTAGATTCATATGAAACACTTTATCGATGAAAAGCAAAGAAATTAGAGAATCGTTTATTAAATTTTTTGAGGGTAAAAACCACCATAAAATTGCCAGCGCTCCTGTATTGCCTTATGGCGATAAGTCGCTTCTCTTTACAAATGCTGGAATGAATCAATTCAAACCAATTTTTTTAGACACAGAAAAACCAAAGCATTTACGAGTAGTAAATAGTCAAAAATGTATTAGAGTCAGCGGAAAACATAATGACTTAGAAGAAGTAGGAAGAGATGGCTTTCACCATACATTTTTTGAAATGTTGGGGAATTGGTCTTTCGGAGACTATTATAAGAAAGAAGCTATTCAATGGTCATGGGAATTATTCACTGATGTTTGGAAATTAGATAAAGAACGTCTTTGGGTCACAGTATTTGAAGATGATGACGAAGCTTATGAATTATGGGAGAAAGAAACAGATATTGATAAAAGTCGCATTATACGATCTGGGGCAAAAGATAATTTTTGGGAAATGGCTGAGACAGGTCCTTGTGGCCCATGTTCTGAAATCCATTATTATGTCGGAGATGATACAGATAATCAACAATCCAAGCATGTAAATAATTCTGATGAATATTGGGAATTATGGAATTTAGTATTTATACAGAGTAATCGTTTAAAAGATGGAACCTTTGAAGATTTGCCAAAAAAACATGTAGATACTGGAGCTGGGCTTGAAAGAATTTGTTCAGTATTACAAAATAAAAATTCAAATTATAAAACTGATTTATTTGCAAAAACCATATCTGATTTAGAAAAAATATCTAAGACAAGTTATAAAGATAATGAAGTTTCATATCATGTGATATGTGATCATATTAGGATGTTATCATTTGCGATAGCAGATGGAGTTTTACCATCCAATGAAGGTAGAGGCTATGTTGTAAGAAGAGTTCTTAGAAGGGGGTCAAGATTTGCAATGAATCTGGATAGTAAAGAACCAATTTTATATAAATTAGTTCAATCAGTTGTTTCTACAATGTCAGATACTTATCCAGAGTTAAAAGATAAACAAAAGCATATAGAACAGACTATTTTTAGCGAAGAAGAGTCTTTCTTATCTACACTAGAAAAAGGAATTATTCAATTTGAAAAAATAATCAAAAATTCTTCTTCTGATAATATCAATGGTTCAGATGCCTTTAAGTTATATGATACTTATGGGTTTCCTTTGGATTTGACAGAGCTAATGGCCTCTGAGAAAGGAAAGACTGTCGATAAAGAAGGCTTTGAAAACGAAATGAAAAAGCAAAGAAATCTTGCTAAGAAAAATCAAAAATTTGTCATGGATAGCAAAGATATCAAATGGAAGCTCAGCAGCGATTCGCCGCATTCAAATTTTATTGGATATAGCGAAGAGGATAGTTCTAGCAAAATAGTAAATTGGTCTGAAGTTGATGATAAAGTATATATCGCATTAGATAACACTCCATTTTATGCTGAATCAGGTGGTCAAATTGGAGATACCGGAATTATTGAGAACAAAGATTTTTCTGCTGAAGTAGTAGATACACAAAAGAATGGAGATTTTATTATTCATATATGCAATCTGACAACAGGAGATATATCAACAGATATGAATGTATCTTGTAAAATAGATTCAATGAGAAGGAAAGATATTAAGATCAATCATTCAGCAACACACTTGTTACACCAAGCTCTTAAAGATATTCTAGGAAATCATATCAATCAAGCAGGTTCTCTAGTACATCCAGATTATTTACGATTGGATATTACTCACCCTTATAAAATCGATAAAAAAGACATTGATGCAATTGAATTGCTTGTGAATGCCAAAATTGCTGACAATATATCCGTAGAAACCAATATAAAAAGCTTAGAAGATGCAAAAAAAGAAGGCGCTACCGCTTTATTTGGAGAAAAATATGGAGAAAGAGTAAGAGTAGTAACTATGGATGTTTTTTCAAAAGAATTATGTGGAGGTACTCATGTTTCATCAACAGGAGAAATCAATAAATTTATTATAAAGAATGAGAAAGCTATTGCGTCCGGAGTTAGGAGAATACACGCTCTTACTGGAGAACATGTTGAAGATCATCTTCGGGATAGAATGGATGTCATTAATCGCTTAGAAGAAGCATCTGAAAAAAGAGAACTTGAGAAAAAAAATCAATCAAATATGTTAGACGCTATTGATATTGAAAAGATGATTGAGAATCAAAAACATATCAAGAATATTCCATTTATAAATGAAGAAGTTGCCTTAGGATCTAAAAATGATTTGAAAAAGCTAAATACAAAACTAAATACAAAATTTCAGTCAGGTATTGCGGTTTTTTCAGTAATAATTGATAAAAAACCTGTGGTTTCCGTGAGCGTATCAAAAGATTTGATTGAAAAATCTGTATCTGCATCCTCTTTGGCAAAACTTATTGGAAAAGAGCTGTATGGTGGAGGTGGAGGTAAAGATGACTTTGCTACAGCTGGAGCATCTAAAGACTTCTCTTTAGCTGATATTAGAAGTAAAATTAATGAATTAATAGCATCTGAAATAAAGAAGTTATAATGCAATTTCAAAAAATTGATAATTCGTATATAGTGTATGTAGAGAAAGGTGAAAAAGTGATGGAAACACTCACTCAATTTTGCGTTGATCGCAACATCAACTCTGGTCAACTTTCTGGCATAGGAGCAGTACAGAATACTGATATAGGAGCATATGATATGACATCAAAAGATTATATCCATAAGTTGTTCAACCCCATCCATGAACTGCTGTCATTTCAAGGAAATATAGCAATTAAAGATGGTAAACCTTTTATACATGCACATATCACCTTAGGGAATCATGATATGGAAGTTTCAGGAGGTCATTTATTTGAAACGGAAGTAGCAGTTGTTGGAGAATTTATATTACATAATTTTAATGAAAAAACACATAGAGCGCTTAATGAGGATATTGGATTAGCTACTTTGAGTCTCTGTAAAATTTGAAAGGACATAATAATGACTAATTTAAAGGCACCTACGCCTGTTGGACCATACTCAATGTTTAGATATTTAGGCGATAATTCTGATTCTGCTCTGAAAAAAGGACCGAAACAATATTGGGTTATGGCAGGATCAATTCCTATAGATCCTGAATCTGGAGAATTAAATAATGATACTATCGAAGATGAAGTAAACCAAGTTTTTAACAATATTGAAGCTGTGTTGGCAGATAATAATAAGACAATAGAAGATATAAGAAAGTTTACTGTATTTTTAACAGATTTGAGTTATACCCCACTAGTAAATGCTGAAATTGAGAAAAGAATTAATGGAGAGTATCCAGCGCGTTCTACAATTCAGGTAGCAGGATTACCGATGGGAGCAAGAGTAGAAATTGAATGCTTAGGCTAATAAAAATATTCGTTTTTATCGCTATTATTTTTTCGCATCTTTTTTCTCAGCAAAAAGTAGATTTTCGTACAGAAGAAGAGCAATTAAAAGACCCTAAAATTGCTTTGAAACGTTCATTGATAATACCAGGTGCTGGACAACTTTATAACGATCAAAAAGTTAAAGGATACGCATTAATGGCTGGTGAAGTTTTAGCATTATGGAGTTTTAATGAGAATAGAAAAAAATATAATAACTATGATGATTCTTATGCAAATTCTCAAGAACATTATTTAAGAGAAAGAAATCGCTTTGCATGGATAGCAATTGGTTTATATTTTTATGGTGTCCTTGACGCAGTAGTAGAGGCACATCTTGATAACTTTGATGAGATTGTTGAAGAAAGCGATCCTTTAAACAATAATAAGGAAGAAAATGAGTAATAATAGAGAGCAATGGAGTTCAAAAGCAAGTTTCATTTTAGCTGCTGCTGGTTCAGCGGTAGGGCTAGGAAATATCTGGAAATTTCCATATATCGCAGGTGAAAATGGTGGAGCAGCTTTTCTATTTATTTATCTTATCTGTATTATATTGGTTGGTCTGCCAATATTAAATATTGAAATACTTCTAGGAAGAGCAACACAAAAAAATCCAGTAGGAGCATTTAAGACGTTAACGGATAAACCTTTTTGGAAATATGTAGGAGCATTAGGTGTATTTGCTAGTTTTACAATTCTATCTTTTTACAGCATTGTTGGTGGTTGGTCAGTCGCTTATACTCTTGAAGCATTAAAAGGGACCTTCTCTTCTTTTGGAACTCCTCAGATTGCTGCAGATTTCTTTAATTTAAAGAATAGCAATCCTATGTGGGTTATTGGTTATCATACTGCTTTCTTTCTACTGATTGTTGGTATTATTTTATCTGGAGTTAGACAAGGACTGGAAAAAGCAAGCAAGTTTTTAATGCCACTTTTATTTGGAATTTTAATGATTTTAGTAGTACAAGGATTAATGTTGCCTGGTGCAGACCGCGGAATATCATTTCTTTTTAATCCAGACTGGTCAAAGATTAATCCACAAACTTTTCTGCTTGCATTAGGACATGCTTTCTTCACATTAAGTTTAGGTATGGGCGCAATGATGACTTATGGTAGTTACTTGTCTGAAAAGGATGACGTAGTGAATGCTTCCTATATGGTTGCTTTTCTTGATACTGTAATTGCTATATTAGCAGGAGTTGCTATATTTACAGTAGTATTCTCATCCGGATATGACCCTACTGCGGGTCCTGGTCTAGTTTTTCATGTATTGCCACCATTGCTTGCGCAGTTATCAGGAGGGTATATTTTTGCATTGTTATTTTTCCTACTACTTACAATAGCCGCAGTTACATCTGCAATCTCAATTTTAGAGGTTAGTGTTGCTTATTTAGTAGATGAGTTAAATTATTCTAGAAAAAAAGCAACTTTAACAATGGGAATATTAGTTTATTGTGCTGCAATTCCATGTGCATTATCTTTTAATGTATGGTCAGATGTGACATTACTAGGCACAGGTCTTACTTTCTTTGATATGGCAGACTTTCTTGCTTCTAATGTATTATTGCCACTTGGTGGATTCTTCCTTGCTATTTTTGCAGGATATGTATGGGGCATAGATGAAGTGGTTAGGAATTTATTAATAGGAGATTCTGGATCAGTATATTTTGGAAACTCAATATTAAGAAAATCTCTCTCCTTTAAAAGCATCTTTGGTTTTTTAATTAGATACTTAAGCCCGATACTTATTTTTCTTGTATTCTTATATCAATTTGGATGGATTTAAACTAAATGCTTAAGAGATTTTTTCCGTCTGAATCTTCTCGATATAAGCATATTCAGAATCTTTTTAAAAGAATTAATACGGATATAATCGATCGATTAGAAATATTTTTTCCGATGTGGATCATGTTCGCTTTCCAACACTACCTAATTAAATCTTATGATATAGTGATTTTCAGAGGAATGGATATCGATCTCAATAGATATTATTTATTTTCAATGATTACTGAAGACTGGATTGGTGTGGTAAATATCTTACTCCATTCTCTGCTATTTTTATGGCTGATGAATAGGTTTGAGTCTTTTGGACCATTCCGTAGCGTAAAAATAGATTGTCAGACAAACTTTCTATTATTTTTAACCATTTACTCTTTTATTGATGTGCTTATCTTTGGAAAAATGATGATTGGGTTATTTTTACTATTTTTTGTTTTATATATGTTATACCGTTCGGACAGTACACGTAGTAAGATTGCCTCTATAGTACTTACTTCTATTGCTTTAATATTTTCTGTATACCAAGACGAACCAGTTTTATCTACTAGCGCAGTACTTTATCTACCATTTTTAATTGTGGCATTGGTATTCAAGTCAAAAGAATATCTTCATTATGCTCAAAAGTATTTACCATTGATTATATTCATCTTTTTATCAACAAAAGAGTTATGGTTTGGATTTATAGGATTAGGGTACTTTCTATTTTTCTATTCTTATTACTATTTTACGATGAATGAAAAATATAATTGGCTAAAATTTGACAGCCAGTAATAATCTGCTGGATTTTCGTATCTTTTTTATTAAATTGTCCAATGTTGACCTTAATAAAAACTTTTTATCCTAAGAGTTTTATCGCACCAATGATTCCAATCTTTACGCTTGGAGCTTTTTATGTCTAAAAATACTATTGAAAAAACATTAACATTTGACGATGTCCTTTTGGTGCCTCAGAAATCATCTGTATTACCTAAAGAAGTTGATTGTTCTACCTATCTTACAAAGAATATAAGATTAAATATACCTGTGATGAGTGCAGCTATGGATACTGTAACAGAATCTGATATGGCCATTGCTCTTGCAAGACAGGGAGGTATCGGTGTCATTCATAAAAATATGAGTATAGAGGAGCAAGCTCTAATGGTTGATAAGGTGAAACGTTATGAAAGTGGGATGATTAAGAATCCTATTACTTTAGATGAGAATAAACCAGTTAGAGATGCAAAGAGATTAATGGATCAGTATTCAATTGGCGGTTTGCCGGTATTGGCAAACGGAAAATTAGTAGGTATTATTACTAAAAGAGATATCAGATTTGAATCAGATTCGAATGTATTAGTAAAAGATAGAATGACAGTAAAAAATTTAGTGACTGTTAAGTCAGACACTACCAATGAAGAAGCCAAAAAGATATTGCAGAAACATAGAATAGAAAGATTATTAGTCGTAGATAATAAAGATAATCTAGCAGGGTTGATTACAGTAAAAGATTTAACTAAGAAAGAAGAATTTCCTAATTCTTCAAAAGATAAAAATGGAAGATTGAGAGTGGCAGCAGCAGTCAGTGTCAAAGATGATTGGTCTGATAGAATTAGCGCTCTTTCTTCTGTTGGTGTTGATGTCGTCGTAGTGGATACTGCGCATGGTCACTCACAGTATGTTTTAGATCTAGTAAAAAAGATTAAAAAAGCATTTCCTAAGCTAGATTTAATAGCTGGTAATGTTGCTACAGCCGAAGCGACCGAAGATTTAATTAAAGCAGGAGCTGATTGTATTAAAGTTGGTATAGGTGCAGGATCTAGTTGTACGACAAGAATTGTTGCTGGGGTGGGAGTACCTCAACTTTCCGCAGTGATTGATTGTGCTAAGGTTGGTTTAAAGCATAATATTCCAATTATTGCTGATGGTGGAATACGTTATAGCGGCGATGTTGCAAAATCATTAGCTGCTGGGGCCAGCGTTGTAATGTTAGGCGGTATGTTAGCAGGTATGGATGAGAGCCCTGGAGAAACTATTGTTTATGAAGGAAGAAGATATAAGTCATATAGAGGTATGGGTTCCTTAGCTGCCATGAAAGAAGGTGGCGGTGAAAGATATTTCCAACAAGAAAGAGATGAATTGAAACTAGTTCCTGAAGGTATTGAAGGTATGGTGCCTTTTAGAGGTCCTGTAAATAATACAGTTTTTCAATTAATTGGTGGATTAAAATCATCGATGGGATATTGCGGAGCTAAAAACTTATCTTTATTCTATAAAAATAGAAAGTTTATTCAAATATCAGCAGCAGCTGGTAGAGAAAGTCATCCTCATGAAGTTAGTATTATCAAAGAGGCACCGAATTATCAGGGTCACGATAAATAATTATTAATGACTAAATTAAGTCTTTTAGATGGAGCAATCGGTTCAGAATTAATTTTGCGAGGAGAAACACTTCCTTCTCATATATGGTCTGCAGAAGTTAATTTAAGTAACCCTGATTTATTATTAAATATTTATAAAGAATATATTAATGCTGGTTCAAATTATATCACAACTAACACATTTCGTACAACGACAAGAGCATACAAAAAAACAGGTTTATCTACTATTCAAGCAAATGAAATTGCTAAAAAATCTATGCATTCTGCCATCAGTATAGCTAAAAGATCTGCTAATAAATCCATAAAAATATTAGGCTCTATTGCCCCATTAGAAGATTGTTATTCTCCACAACTTTTTCCAGGAGTTGAGAATGCAAAAAATGAATTTTCTATTATTGCTAAGTGGCTTAAAGAAGGTGGTATAGATGGATACATACTTGAAACAATGAATAATATCACTGAAACACAAATCTGTCTCGAAGTTATCCAAGACTATAAACTTCCTGTTTGGGTTAGTTTTAATTTATTAGACTCTTATCGTATTCAATCTGGAGAAACGTTAGAAAATGCAATCAATATGACTACAAGTTTTGATGTTGATTGTATATTGTTGAATTGTAACCCTGTAGAAAGAACCCAAGAAGCATTAAAAATTATTTCAAACCAATGTTCAATTTGGGGCATATATCCGAATCTTGGAATTGGAGAACCATCACCTGATGGTGTGATTTCTAAATACTATTCTGATGATGAATTTCTAAAATTATGTAAAAATGCAATAGATTTAGGAGCAAGTGTTGTAGGTGGATGTTGTGGGACAAGTCCACGACATATAAAGATTTTAACAGATAATTTTATTAAATAATTATTTACTTAAAGAATTTAAATGATTAGTCAGCTTTGATTTTTGTCTGGCAGCATTATTTTTATGAATTAAATTTTTGCTTGCCATCTTATCAATAAAAGAAATCGCACTAGAATAAGACTCTGTTGCTTTTTTAGCGTCGTTGTGAACCATAACATTTTTAATCAATGTTCTCATCTTAGATTTGTTCTGAGCATTGATTGCTCTACGTTTCAAATCTTGTCGATCTCGTTTAATTTGTTGTTTATGTCTATCCATAAATAGCGTACGCAACTTATCCTATTCAAAATCGGATGTCAATAAATTTCTAGTTTTGATTATTGTTTTAAAATTCTAGCAATTAAATTAAAGTATGAGTTCAAAAAATCTAAAGAAGATTCTAGAAAATGCGCAAGCAAATAACTTTATAGCAATCTCAGAATTAATGACAGGTATTGAGACGGGAGCTTTATCTAGAAAAGAAGTTTCAAGCCATATTTTTAAGCATTCTTTGAATTCAATTAAGATAGGTATTACTGGCCCACCTGGAGCAGGTAAGAGTTCGCTTATGAACCAATTAATTCCCAAAATAAGAGAAAAAAACTTGTCTGTTGGTATCATTGCGATTGATCCATCTAGTCCGATTACAGGTGGATCTTTCTTAGGGGATAGAGTTCGTATTAATAATGCCGTCGATGATAATGAAGTCTTTGTAAGAAGTATGGGATCTAGAGCTGAACTTGGAGGCGTTACAGACTTAGCTGAAGATTTTAGCGATATTCTTGCTTTTAGTGGAAAAGATATTATTTTTATTGAAACAGTAGGGATAGGGCAATCAGAGTATAGTGTATCTGAAATTACAGATTTGACTACACTAGTATTTGTTCCTGAATCTGGAGATGAAATTCAATTATTGAAAGCTGGCATATTAGAGCTAGCAGATGTATTTGTAGTAAATAAGTCAGACAGAAAAGATGCAAATCTTTTAGTTAGATCAATTAATAATATTATTTCTGCTACTAAGAAAGATATTAAAAAAATACCTATTTTTAAAACTAGTTGTAAGTCAGGAGATGGAATCGCAGATTTTGCAACAGCGCTTATTGCTTGTCATGGGTCTATGAAAGAAAATGATCAGATTAAGAGTCGTCAATTGTCACGTTTTTCACGTAGAATGAGAAACATTATAGAAAAAGATATTATACAAGAATTTTGGTCTAAAGATAGAATAAAATTTATTGAAAATTTAAATAAAGAAGACATTAAGTTTAAGTCTCCTTATGAAATTGTAGATAACATAAAGAAGTTAAAATGAGTAATAATGATATGTCAATAATTGATCATCTAGAAGAGCTTAGATGGAGAATCCTGAAATCACTTGGTGCGATATTTTTTATGTCTATTATTACATTTAATTTTGCTAATTATTTAGTAGACCTATTAATTGCTCCAGCAAATCAAATTAGCGGCGAGATGAATCTCCAAGTTCTTACTATCCAAGGGATGTTTATGCTAAAATGGAATTTGGCAATTATCGGAGGTATTATATTTTCAATACCTATCCTTACCGTTCAAATTTGGAAATTTTTATCTCCTGGGCTATACGATAAAGAGAAAAAAATACTTTTACCTTTAATTTTAACTGCATTTGCATGTTTCATGTTAGGTGG